>Ga0196973_1000024_pt1 | contig 97961 bp, 89 predicted proteins | sample S1_513CmetaG_FD_155457 | JGI IMG/M metagenome (GOLD analysis project Ga0196973, IMG submission 155457) | Soil microbial communities from Anza Borrego desert, Southern California, United States - S1_5-13C | ecosystem: Environmental > Terrestrial > Soil > Desert | place: USA: California...
TGGTCGAGAAACGACCGCGCTGGGGCTTTTGGAAGTGCTACGACCGGCTGCGCCTTGATGGGCAGCCCTGGAATCACAAGCGCGTGCACCGCGTGTACTGCTCGATGCGGCTGAATATCCCGCGTCGTGCGAAGCGGCGCGTGCCCACGCGGCTTCGCCAGCCGATGGGAGCAGCGGTGATGCTCAACGATGTCTGGGCTCTGGATTTCATGCACGACCGGCTCTACTGCGGACGGGCGTTTCGAACGCTCAACGTCATCGACGAGGCCAATCGCGAGGGGCTTGCGATTGAAGTCGGGACGTCCATTCCCGCGACCCGGGTCGTGCGCGTGCTCGACCAGCTCACCGAGATGTATGGCGAGCCCGCGGCGCTTCGCTGTGACAACGGCCCGGAATTCCTCGCCACGGCGTTTACGAGTTGGTGCGAGGACCGAAAGATCCAGATTCGCTACATCCAACCCGGCAAGCCCGATCAGAATGCGTTCGTGGAGCGGTTCAACCGCAGCTTCCGCCAGGAAGTGCTCGACGCTTACCTGTTCGGTTCTGTCGCTGAGGTGCAGGAACTCAGCGACGATTGGTGTGGCGCGACACGCCATCCTCGTCGTAAGGCGACAGCCAGTTTCGCGCACCCTCTGACCTGACGCCGCGGCGGCTTCCGGCCAGATTCCCGCATCAGCGGGAGGTGGTCGGGCGGTGAAGCTGGGCGTTGATGCGAGGGTGACAATGAGGCATCTGGCAGAGTTGGGGACGGGTAGCCGGCAGATCGCGCGGCTGCTGGGCGTCTCCGAGAGCACCGTCCGCTACCACTTGGCCCGGCAAGCCGCCGGCGCCAGGGACGGACGCGCCGATCAGCCGCAGCGCGCCGCCGGCATGGCCGAGGCAATCACGCAGTACGTCGAGTCGACCGGCGCCGGCCCCGTCAACTACGTTCCGCCGGCGGAATTCGAGCAGGCCTACTACGGTCTGCAAAACAGCGCCGTCATGTCGGCGGTACTCAACTACCAGAGTCTCCGGAGAAACCGGGGCGGTTCAAGTATTCATAAGCTTCCTCAGCGCGAGTCGAACCGAACTCGACGCTCCTATAACGAGGCTATGCCCTGGGGAGTACCGAACGAAGAAATGGCCGACCGAGGTCCGGATGGAAGGCAAGGGCCTGAAACTTCGGTCACCGCCAGCAACCTCGGAAGAACCTGCACACGAGTTCACGCCCGGTCACGATGCGCAACCTCCGGATGTCGTGCGCGGCCTGGAGGCAGCGCCGCGCCGGAGTTTCCGCGGCACGGCGTTGACATGCTGGCCAGCGCTCGCACTCGGGATCGCTGCGGCCTCGCGTAGCACAGTCGACGAGGGCGATGCCTCCAGGCTGGTGCGGTACTGGACCGCCTCGGCAGCATGCTCATCGCCGACCCGTTCGGCCAGCGCGAGATGCGCAATCGTGCGCGCCACCGCCAGGCACCGCTCGATGGCACGCGCCGACATCGCAAAGCGCCCCGCCGCCTCTTCGAGCTGCAGGCGCGCGGCGTCGGTCACCTCGAGCACGCCTGCGCGCCTGCGATGCTCGATCGCCGCCAGCACGCGCTCACGTACAACCGATGAGCTTTCCCCGCCCTGCCGCCGCCGCAGCTCGCCGTAGTCGGTGCTCGGCACCGCCACGTGCAGATCGATGCGGTCCAGCAGCGGCCCGGAGAGCCGTCCGCGATAGCGCATCACTGCGCTGTCGGCGCAGCGGCACTCGCGCACGCCGGTCTGCCAGTAGCCGCAAGGACAAGGATTCATCGCTGCGACCAGAAGAAACCGCGCGGGGAACGTCACCTTGGCGCCGGCGCGGCTGATCGTCAGCCGCTTGTCCTCGAGCGGCTCGCGAAGCTGGTTGAGCACGACCGGCGAGAACTCGGGCAGCTCATCGAGGAACAGCACGCCGTTGTGCGCCAGACTGATCTCGCCCGGAACCGGGAAGGAGCCGCCGCCGACCAGTCCCGCGCCCGAAGTCGTATGGTGCGGCGCGCGAAACGGACGCTCGGTCACGAGCGGCGTCTCGGCCGACAGCCCGGCAACGCTGTAGACCGACGTGGTCTCGATGGCTTCCTCGACGGTCAGCGGCGGAAGAAGAGTGGGCAGCCGGCGCGCGAGCATGGTCTTGCCGGCGCCCGGCGGCCCGCACATCAGCAACGGGTGGCCGCCCGCCGCGGCGATCTCGAGGGCGCGCCTCGGCATGACCAGCCCGCGCACGTCCGACAGGTCGATGTTGGCATCGCGGCCGCGCGAGCTCGCGAGCAGATCGGCGGCGTCGGTGCGGACGGGCGCTTCGCGATAGCCGGTGCTGGCCAGTCGCAGCGCATGCGCCAGGTCGCGCGCGGCCAGGATATCGATGCTGGCTGCGACGCTGGCCTCGTGCGCGTTTGCCGACGGCAGCACCAGGCGCTCGCGGCCGGCACGTCCGGCGGCGATGGCGGCGGGCAGGCTGCCGCTGATTCGGCGCAGCCCGCCGTTCAGGCCGAGCTCGCCGATGAAGACGCTGCGCGCCAGCGCGGAAGCCGGACACTTCTTGTCCGCCGCCAGGATCGCCATGGCGATGGCCAGGTCGAACGCCGAGCCTGCCTTGCGCCGCCACGCCGGCGACAGGTTCACGACGCAGCGGCCCTGCGGGAAGGCTCCGGTAGTGGCGCGGATCGCCGCGCGGACACGCTCGGCGCCTTCGCGAACGGCGGCATCGGGCAGCCCCACGATGATGAACTGCGGCAGGCTGCCCGTGGTGATGCGCGCCTCGACGCGCACGAGGAAGCTGTCGACGCCGTGATGAGCGGCGGTCGTGGTGGCGGCGTACACGGTGTCTTCATCGCGCGCACCCGAATGCCCGCGCAATGCCGGTCGCGAATGAATCGCGGGGCCACGGGCCGTGCGCGAGCGGGCGGCGGTGTGCGCCGGCTGCCAAACCGTCGGCCGCCGAAACGGCCACGCCGCTGCCGTGCGGCCGCACACCGAAAGCCCTTTTCTGCTCTGGCTTTAGCCCGGCTCCTGAGGGCATAGTCGGCCGCTGCATTCCAACCGGCGAGGCCTGGGGGCCTCGCCAATCACCAGGGGAGATTCATGGCATTCCAACTCGTGGGGAGACCTTCGTTTTTTTCCGTCCTGACGGCCGCGTGCCTGCTTGGGACCATGCCGGCAGGCGCCGACGCCGCCGGCGAGTTGTGCGCGCAGGCCGTCGTCAAGTCGGTGGCCAAGTGCGTCAAGAAAGCGGCCGGAACGCACGCCAAGTGCTACAAGCTTACCGGCGCGCCGTGCTTCGAGAACGATGACAAGATTGCCGGCGCCGGCCAGGGCGCGGCCAAGGTCATTCGCGCCAAGTGCGCCGATGCGACCGAGGTCGATGCAGCGGGCTATGGACCGCTGAGCCCCAACGCACTCGCCAACAACTTCGGCGACACCTGCGTGATCCAGGGCAAGGCCGTGGCCTCGCGTACGTTCGGCCACGACGGGTCGCTGTATGCGAACGCGGACGATGACGGCAAGAAGTGCCTGCTCGGAGCAGCCAAGGAAGCCGCCAAGTATCTGAGCGCCGCGCTCGGCGTGCACGCCAAGTGCATAGGCGGCGACTGCACCGGCGAAGCGACGGACGCCGCCATCGCCGCGCTGGCGACGGCGACCGCAACCAAGATCGACGACAAGTGCGACGACTTCACCAGCATCCACGGCACGGATGCCGCCAGCTACGTCGCTGCCGCCACCGACCAGGTTCCGTCGGCAGTGGCCTCGCCGTGCGATCCGCTCGATACGAGCCGCTGCGCCTTCCCTTTCCCAAGCGATCATTTCTCGGTGCCGGGCGCGGGCACGCCCTCCGGCCGCCAGGTCGCCATCGGCCGTGACGTGTTGCCGGCCCATCGTCTGGGCCGCCCCATCGTCACAACGGGATGGAACCGTCACGACGGCTTCAGCGTCGGCCCCATGCTGCTGATGAACGATCCGTCTATCGATCTGACGATGACCGGCGCGGCGCCGCTGACCGACCTCGCGCGCTCGCTCGATGCCGATGCGCCGGTCGTCCTCATCGACGCCGAAACCGGTGAGAAGCAGCTGCTGTGGGTCGAGCGCGATCTTCGCGGCGCCACGGCGGCCGACCAGCCGATCATCATTCGCGTCGGCCGCAACCTGAAGAACTCGCACCGCTACATCGTGGCCATGCGCAACATGAAGGACTCGGCCGGCAACGTTTTGAGCCCGAGCGCGGGCTTTGCGCTGTATCGCGACAACACGCCCACGGACATTCTGGCGGTGGAACTGCGCCGCCCGCACATGGAGGAGATCTTCACGACGCTCGAGAGCGCCGGCATCGAGCGCGACGAGTTGTACCTGGCGTGGGACTTCACGACGCAGAGCGAGGACAGCACGGCCGGCTCTCTGCTCGAGATGCGCGACGATGCCTTCGCCACGCTAGGGACCGACGCGCCTTCCTTCACCGTCACCTCGGTGACCGAGCCGCTGGACGCGCAGATCTTCCGTCGCATCGACGGTACCTTCCAGGTGCCCTCGTACATCCTGAATCCGAACCTCACCCAAACCAGCCGCGTCGGCTCGCCGCTGCGCAGGGACGCATTCGGAACGCCGTACGCCGACGACGTCGTCACGGCCAAGTTCCGCTGCATCATCCCCTACGCGGCCACTACCGGTGGCGCCGCTCCGGCGGTGCCTGCGCGCGCCTCGCTGTACGGTCATGGCCTGCTCGGCAGCCATACCGAGGTTACCGCGGGCAACGTTCGCGCGTTCGCCAGCGAGCACAACCTCGTCTTCTGCGCCACCGACTGGATGGGGTTTGCGGGCGACGATCTGTCGGTCGTGCTCAAGGTGCTGGCGGATTTCAGCAACTTCCCCTCCTTCATCGATCGGCAGCATCAGGGAATGCTCAACTTCCTGTTCCTCGGCCGTCTGATGATCCATGCCCAGGGCTTCGCCAGCCACTCGGCCTTCCAGGTGGGCGGCGAGTCGGTCATCGATCCGAGCGGGTTGTTCTATGACGGCAACAGCCAGGGCGGCATTCTCGGTGGCGTGCTGGCGGCCATCGCGCAGGACGTGACGCGGTTCTCGCTCGGCGTGCCCGGCATGAACTACAGCACGCTGCTCAACCGCAGCGTGGACTTCGACTCGTTCGACTTGCTGCTGACCGACTCCTATCCCAGCTCCGCCGATCGCAACCTGCTGCTGTCGGCGGCACAGCTTGTGTGGGACCGCACCGATCCGAGCGGCCACGTCAAGCACGTGCTCTCGGATACGTACGAGAACACGCCGCCCAAGAAGATCCTGTACCAGGTCGCGTTCGGCGATCATCAGGTGGCGCCGCTGACGGTGGAAGTGGCGGCGCGCAGCAACGGCGCCTCCATCCACACGCCGGTCGTCGATCCCGCCAAGCCGCTCCCGGACGTGACGCCGTACTACGACATCACGCCCATTCCCGCCTATCCGTTCGACGGCTCGGCGGTGGTGATCTGGGACAGCGGCAATCCGGCGCCGCCGACCGGCAACGTTCCGCCCGAGGCCATCACGCCGTCGGACCCGGAGTGGGCCGTCCTGGAAGCGTGCACCAGCGACGCCAACGGCGATCCGCACTCGTGCCCGCGCAGCGATCCGGACGCGCGCATCCAGAAATCGGAGTTCCTCAAGAACAACGGCATGGTCGTGGACGTCTGCGGCGGAGCTGCCTGCAAGGCGCAGTAGCTCGACGCCCAGCATCGAAGCGATCGACGGCCCGCTCCGGCAACGGAGCGGGCCGTCTTTCGTTGGGGCACTTCGATCCGCAATCCGCACTGGTATGAGCGTGCTGCGGTGCTGACGTGCCGCAAAACCGTGGGAGCAGCTCACACCCGATGAATCAGCCCACCTCCTCGGCGCACGCGCTTGCCGCCGCGGCAGCTCTCTCATTTATGGTCTCGGCCGCCATCGTCGATGCGGCTGCAAGGTCGACCGATGCCGCCGTGCCGGAGGCTCCCCCGCCGCCAGCGGCACCGGCCGAGGTCTCTCCGCCGTCGGGGCTGCTGCCCAAGCGCGGGGCGCCGGCGCCGGCCGCCTTCCGTCTTGAGGACCGCTACCTGGACGCAGCCGCACGCGGTGACATGGCGATGGTGCGCACCTGCATCGACAAGGGCGTGGATGTGAAGGTCAGGGACAGCTTCGGGCGCTCGGCGCTGCTGCTGGCTGCCATGACCTCGCGCGACCTGGAGCTGGTCAAGTTCCTGCAATCCAAGGGATTGCCGGTGGACGAGCCGGACAACCAGTCTCGCACCGCGCTGTCCTATGCGGCAGGAAACGGCGATGCCGCCATGGTCGCGTATCTCATCGACCAGGGCGCCGACGTGAAGCGCAAGGACTGGCAGGGGCAGACGGCGCTCATGAACGCCGCCCTTTCGGGCGACAAGGCGACGGTGGAGCGCTTGCTTGCAGCCGGCGCCGAAATCGATGCACGGGACAACTTCGACGACACGCCGCTGATCGGCGCGTGCACCAAGGGACAGGACGAGGTGGCGCGGCTGCTGTACGAGCGCGGGGCGGACCCGGCACTGCGCGACCAGGAAGGCCGCACGGCCAGGGAGCGCGCGCTGGACACGTCGACGTTCTGCCGGAGCATGCCCGAGATCCGGGCCGGCAAGTAACGCAGCAAAGGGCGGCTCGTTCAGCCAGGCTCGTGGCCGCTCGGCGCATCGCCGAACTCGGCCTGCTGGCGTTGCCACTCTTCACGCGCCCTGGCGCGCTGGCGGCTGTGCTCGATCGACATCTGGCGGTCGTTCGGGATCTGCGCCAGGCGCGCGGTGTGCAGCTTGATCGCCAGGTCGAGCATGCCCGCAAAGCGCTCGTCGACCTTGTCGCCGAAGCGGCGCTTCACGTAGTCGGCGAACTCGAGGAAATCGGTGGAAAGGCGCTCGCGGTAGTCGTAGTAGGCATGGACCTCCTCCTCGTTGGCATCGCCCGCGAGGACGCGGCCGTACTCTTCATTGCGACGCGCCTTTTCCTTGGCCCGCGCTTCCAGGACGGCCTCGTCCTTGGTCGGCGAGGCCAGCTCCCAGTAGAGATTGTCGGGCATCACCAGCTGGACCTCGCGCAGGTCGAGATCGCCGTAGAGCCATCCATCGATGTACGGGGGCGGCTCGACGGCCGGTGCCTGCGCCGTTGCCGCACCTTCCGGTGAAGGATCGGAGGGCCCGCGAAGGCGCGGGCCAGGCTCGCGCTTTCGTTGCGAAGGCGTCTCCGATGATTGCGGCTTGGCCGTCGTTACACTGTTGTCGGGAGCCGATGGCTTCTGCCGGGCCAAAAGTGTGAGCACGAGCGCAAGCGCCGTCAGCCCGCCGATGACGGCGAGCCAAACAACCGGCCGGATCGATCGATCTTGCATCGGAGAACCGTACATCGCGTCGGCGTCGCAGGCCAGAGGCGCCTCTCCATGCGCAGCACCGCCTCGACCTACGACGCACTGCACTGACATGAGCGTACGCATTCATTCCCGGTGACGGCAGCGAGCTGTCTGGCTGCTACGCGGACACGTCGTCGTGTGCGGCGATGCGCATCGCGTAGATCTTGTTCTATCCGCTCCGGCAGCGTAACGATGAACGCTCGGCCTCACCGCTCAGGGGAATCCACCGCAGGCCGTTTTTCCGAACAGGAGGGTAAGTGATGCATAAGGACCGAACCAGGTTGCGGCGTATCGTGCTGGCCTTCGCGGCAGCCGCACTCCTTCCGGCCAGCACTGCGCTGGCACAGATGGAGCTGATCGTCGACATCGCGGTCGACGGCGGCAACAGCTACAACTGGCAGAGGGTAGCGTTACCGGGCACGGTTTGCGGCAACGGATCGCAGTACAAGTTCTGGTACTACGACTCTCCGACGTCCAACAACATGGTCGTCATGTTCGAAGGCGGCGGCGCCTGCTGGGACTATGACACGTGCAGCGGCCGCGCCGGCGTCCTTGGCGCATCCAACGCCAACGGGCTTCCCGACAACTACATCGACGGCATGGCGCCGCGCTACGTGTCGCCGATCGTCAACGGCGCCGATCCGGGGCTGCCGTTCCGCGCCAAGAGAAACATCGCAACCAACGGCTGGGACATGGTCTACATGCCGTACTGCACCGGTGACGTGCATACCGGCAACGCGACCGCGACCTACTACGATCCGACCGGCGCCAACCCGCCGCTGGTCTGGCGGCACGCCGGCTACAACAACACGGTGGCCGCGGCCAACTTCCTGCGCGGCCGCTTCCCGTCCATCGGCAAGCTGCTCGTCACCGGTTTCAGCGCCGGCGGCGTGGGAACCGCAACCCAGTACTTCGTCATGCGCCGCACGTTGCGGCCGACGGTCAAGGGCTATTCGCTGAACGACTCGGGCCCTCTCTTCCCTGCTCCCAACTCGAGCTACAAGAGCTGGCTGCTGCACCGCAAGATCGAGGTCTCGTGGAATCTGGCAACGGTCTATCCGACGTTCCCAGCCAGCTTCACTCCCAGCGACATCGGTACCGCCACCCGCGCGCTGGCCACCGAGTTCCCGACCGATCAGCACGCCTACACCGGCTACATGAGCGACTACAATTTCTCGCGCTTCTCCTACGAGAGGTTCTACCCGGGCATCACGCAGGCCACCGTGCTGTCGTACTGGCGCACCGACTCCAACAACCTCGTCAACGTGATGAGCCAGTACGCCAATTTCAGCTGGCACATGCCCTGGCACCGCCCGCTCAACGACAGCCACTGCTCCTCGATCATCACGTTCGTGGGCAGCCACGCGTGCTCGTCGATCCGGAAGAAGTACTGGTACGAATACGTGCTCGAACCCTGGCAGAGCTGGAAATGCACGGGCACGTTCAAGCCGTTCGAGACCTTCTTCGACCAGTGGGTCATCAACGGCACGCGCAGCCGCATCAAGGAGACCGAGAACTACTACAACAACGAGGATCCGGGCATGGTCATCCTCAACGACCTGATCAGCGCCGCGCTCTGAGCGGCAGCTTTCGCGCCGTTCTCCGAGCGGCGCTTTTCGGCAGGGGCTCCGAAAGGGGCCCCTGCTTTTTTGTGCCGACCGCTGGCCCAAAAGACGCCGGTCCGGGCATGCGGCGTCGTACGTTTTCGGCGACAGCGTACGACCGCGCCCGGTCATGCCATGGACGTTCATGCAGGCAGCTCGGCGAGCCGCCGTTCCAGAAAACGCTTCTCCGGCTCCTGTCGCGCAAGCTCCAAAGCCCGCTCGTAGCTGGCGCGCGCTTCGCGCGTGCGCCCGAGACGCCGGCACAGATCGGCGCGGGCGGCATGCGCGAAGTGATAATCGGCCAGTTCGCCGCGCCGAAGAATCTCGTCGATGAGCTCGAGCCCCGCCTCCGGGCCGTCGCGCATGGCGACGGCCACCGCGCGATTGAGCTCGATGACCGGCGACGGCTCCACGCGCGCGAGCACGTCGTAAAGCCCGACGATCTGCGCCCAGTCGGTGGCCTCGGGGGTCGAGGCCTGCGCGTGCACCGCGGCAATGGCCGCCTGCAGCGTGTAGGGGCCGAAGCGTCGCGAGCCCATCGCCCGCTCCACCAGCGCCATCCCTTCGGCGATGAGCGCACGGTTCCATAGCGTTCGGTCCTGATCGTCGAGCAGGATCACCTCTCCGGCGGCCGAGGCTCGCGCCTCGCGCCGGGACTCGTGCAGCAGCATCAGCGCCAGCAGCCCCATCGCCTCCGGCTCCGGCAGTAGCTCGATGAGCAGCCGGCCCAGGCGAATGGCCTCGCCCGACAGATCGGCGCGCGTCAGCGAGGCTCCGGAAGATGCCGAATAGCCCTCGTTGAACACGAGGTAGATGACCTGCAGGACGGCGTCGAGGCGCTCGGCGAGCTCGGCGCGCGCGGGAACCTGGTAGGGGATGCGAGCGTCGCGAATCTTGGCCTTGGCCCGCACGATGCGCTGAGCCACCGTGGGCGCGGCGGTCAGAAACGCGCGCGCGATCTCTTCGGTGGTCAGCCCGCATACTTCGCGCAGCGTCAGGGCGACCTGCGCCGGCGGCGGAAGCGCCGGATGGCAGCACGTGAAGATCAGCCGCAGGCGGTCGTCGTCGAGCCCTTCGTCGTCGGCTGGAGCTTCGTCGGCGTCGGCGCCCAGGCGCTCGGCGATCTCGCCGAGACTGGCCTGGAAGCGCGCGCGTCGCCTCAACGTGTCGATGGCCTTGAAGCGGCCGGTCGAGACGAGCCATGCCCGCGGGTTGTCGGGCTCGCCGTCGCGCGGCCAGCGCTCGGCGGCCGCCATGAATGCCTCGTGCAGCGCCTCTTCGGCCAGATCGAAATCGCCGAGCAGACGGATGAGGGTGGCCAGCACGCGCCGCGACTCGCGGCGATAGATCTCCTCGACCCTGTCGCGCGCTCGTTGCGCCGTTTCCTCATTGCCCGGATTCGATGCCATCGCCCTCTGCATGCGGCCGCGCGAGGTCCCGTACCGGCCGCACCTCGACGGCGCCAAAGCGCGCGGGCGGAATGCGGGAGGCGAGCTGAATCGCTTCATTCAGATCGCGGGCCTCGACGAGAATGAAGCCTCCCAGCTGCTCCTTGGTCTCGGCGAAGGGGCCGTCGGTGGTGGCCACGCTGCTGCTGCGCACGCGCAGAGTGGCCGCCGCGTGCGATCGCTCCAGCGCCTGACCCATCACGAAGTGCCCGCCCCGCCGTAGCTCCTCGTCGTAGGCCAGCGCCTCGGCCACCAGCCTCTCGTACTCGGAGCGGGGCAGGGCGTCCAATGCGCGTTCGTCGCAGTAGATCATGCAGAGGTATTTCATCGTGCCTCGTCTCCTTGCGGGCGCTCCCGCCTCGCGCACTGGTGGTCGCGGCAGAGGAGCCGGGATCGACAGCGCCGGATTTTTTTCGCAAAGGATTGTCGATCCACGGCCGCCGCGACGACCAGGGGCAGCAAGGCAAGCCCGGATCGATTTCCGGCGGGGCCGCGGGCGTGTCTGCGGCGGACCGCGCCGCGCTTCGCGCTTCGTGTCCGCCGTGGACACGCCCGCGGCCGCGCCTCTTCGGCCTCGGCCGCAAGCATCGACACTTGCTCGAGCGCACGATCAGGAGAAGGAGGACGGAATGAGCGGAGTACGAGTACTGGTGGGGACGCGCAAGGGAGCCTTCGTGCTGACGTCCGACGGGAAACGGCAGAGCTGGGAGGTCAGCGGCCCGCATTTCGCCGGCTGGGAGATCTTTCATGTGAAGGGCTCGCCCGTCGACCCCAACCGCATCTATGCCTCGCAGACCAGCGGCTGGTTCGGGCAGGTCGTCCAGCGCTCCGACGACGGCGGCAGGACCTGGGAGCCGATGGGCAACGAGTTCAAGTACGATGGCGTTCCCGGGACGCACCAATGGTACGACGGCACGCCGCATCCCTGGGAGTTCGCGCGCGTCTGGCATCTGGAGCCTTCGCTGTCGGATCCGGACATCGTCTACGCGGGCGTGGAGGACGCGGCGCTGTTCCGCACCACCGACGGCGGCCGCACCTGGAGCGAGATGTCGGGGCTGCGCAAGCATGGCTCGGGCCCGCACTGGCAGCCGGGCGCCGGCGGCATGTGCCTGCACACCATCATTCTGGACCCGACCAACCGGCAGCGGATGTTCATCGCGATCTCGTCGGCCGGTGCATTCCGCACCGACGACGGCGGCGAGAGCTGGCAGCCGATCAACCGCGGGCTGGTTTCGGAGGGGATCCCCGATCCCACGGCCGAGGTCGGTCACTGCGTCCACCACATCACGATGCACCCGTCGCGGCCGAACGTGCTGTTCATGCAGAAGCACTGGGACGTCATGCGCAGCGACGACGGCGGCGACTCGTGGCGCGAGGTCAGCGGAAACCTGCCTTCCGACTTCGGATTCCCCATCGACGTGCATGCGCACGAGCCCGACACCGTCTACGTGGTGCCCATCAAGAGCGACTCCGAGCACTTTCCGCCCGATGGCCGCCTGCGCGTCTACCGCAGCCGCAGCGGCGGCAACGAATGGGAAGCCCTGACCAAGGGACTGCCGCAGAAGGACTGCTACGTGAACGTGCTGCGCGATGCGATGGCCGTGGATTCGCTCGACCGTTGCGGCATCTACTTCGGCACCACCGGCGGCCAGGTCTATGCGTCGGCCGACGAGGGCGATTCGTGGAACGCGATCGTGCGCGACCTGCCGGCGGTCCTGTCGGTGGAGGTGCAGACGCTGCCATGATCCGCGTCGTGCTGCCGCAGCATCTTCGCACGCTGGCCCGCGTCGGACGTGAGGTTGGCGTCGAGGTGCGCGGCGACGTCACGCTGCGTGCCGTGCTCGATGCGCTGGAGGAGCAGTATCCGGTGCTGCGAGGAACCATCCGCGGCCACGGCGGCGGGCAGCGGCGCGCGTTCGTGCGGTTCTTCGCGTGCGAGCAGGACCTGTCGCACGAGCCGCCCGATACGGTGTTGCCCGCGGCCGTTGCGAGCGGACGCGAGCCGCTGCTGATCGTCGGAGCAATGGCCGGCGGATGATCCAGGCCGGCGAGGACCTACGATGAAATACATGCTTCTGATCTATGGCGACGAGAATGCGCTCACCCAGGACGAGCGCGAGCAGTGCTACGAGGAGTCGGCGGCGCTGGCGCGCAAGCTGCACTCGGCGGGACAGTTCATCGCAACGGCCCCCCTGCAGCCGACCGCACTGGCCACGAGCCTGCGCGTGCGCGACGGCAAGCGCGTGGTCACCGATGGCCCCTTCGCCGAGACGCGCGAGCAGCTGGGAGGGTTCTTCCTCATCGACGCCACCGACCTGGATGCGGCGCTGGCGGTGGCGGCCCAACTACCGATGGCAAAGAAGGGCACGATCGAGGTGCGACCGGTCATCGAGATCCCCGGGCTGCCGTCGGTCGCCGCCGCCTGATCCTCGCGTCCGCCCCCGAGGCGCCCGCAGATCTGCCTCTTCAGGACCGGAACGCGCGCCGGGGCGTGGCACTGAGCGCCGGCTCGTGATGCCATCGGTAACGTGAACGCTCTGGAGCAACTGCGGTTCGACAACACCTTCGTTCGCGACCTGCCCGCCGACCCGGAAACGACGAACGCGCGCAGGCAGGTGCTGGGCGCGTGCTACTCGCGCGTCCAGCCGACGCCCGTGGCGCGGCCGCGCACCATCGCCTGCTCGCGCGAAGTGGCCGAGATGCTCGGCCTGACGCTCGAGGACTGCCGCAGCGAGATGTTCGCGGAGGTCTTCGGCGGCAACCGGCTGCTGCCGGGCATGGACCCGTACGCGGCCTGCTACGGCGGCCATCAATTCGGAACCTGGGCCGGCCAGCTCGGCGACGGCCGCGCGATCACCCTCGGCGAAGCGATAGGCGCCCAGGGGCAGCGCCTGGAGCTGCAGCTCAAGGGCGCAGGACCCACGCCGTACTCGCGCACCGCCGACGGACGGGCCGTCATGCGCTCGTCGGTGCGCGAGTTCCTGTGCAGCGAAGCGATGCATCATCTGGGCGTTCCGACCACGCGTGCGCTGTGCCTGGTGGAGACCGGCGACATCGTCGTGCGCGACATGTTCTACGACGGCCATCCGCAGGGCGAGCCGGGAGCGGTGATCTGCCGCGTCGCACCCTCGTTCCTGCGCTTCGGCAACTACGAGATCTTCGCGTCGCGGCGCGACACCGAGACGCTCCGGCGCCTGGCCGACTACACCTTGCGCATGCATTTCCCCGAGCTCGGGCAGCCGGGCGTGGACACGTACCTGCGCTGGTTCGAGGAAGTCTGCCGCCGCACCGCCGTCATGATCACACACTGGATGCGAGTCGGTTTCGTCCACGGCGTGATGAACACCGACAACATGTCCGTGCTCGGGCTGACCATCGATTACGGCCCGTACGGATGGCTCGAGCCCTACGATCCGCACTGGACGCCGAACACCACCGACGCCGAGGGGCGGCGCTACCGCTATGCCAACCAGCCCGGCATCGCCGTGTGGAACCTGGCCCGATTCGCCAGCTCCCTGCTGCCGCTGACCGGCGGCGCCGGCGAGCTCGAGAGCATCCTGCGCGCGAGCGCCGCCGATCTGGAGCGGCAGTACCGGCAGATGCTCTACCGCAAGATCGGCCTGGCCCCGCTCGACGATGACGACACCCTGGCCGAGGATCTGCTCTCCGTGCTCCAGCTCGTGGAGACCGACATGACGATTTTCTACCGCAGCCTCGCCGGCTTGGAGGCGAGCGAAGGCGTGCTGCAGCAGGACGACGCGCGCCTCATCGCGCCGTTGTCCGATGCGTATTACTCGCCCGAAGAGATCGGCGACGAGGCGCGCGGCCGCATGGCCGCATGGCTACGCCGCTACCTCGACCGGCTGCTGCAGCAGCGCATCCCCGACGCCGAGCGGCGCGCCGGCATGAACGCCGTCAATCCCAAGTACGTGCTGCGCAACTACATGGCACAGCTCGCCATCGATCGCGCGGAGAAGGGCGACGGCTCTCTCGTGCTCGAGATGCTCGACGTCCTGCGCCGTCCGTATGACGAGCAGCCGGGCAAGGAGGAGTTCGCGGAGAAGAGGCCGGAGTGGGCGCGGCATCGGCCGGGCTGCTCGATGCTCTCGTGCAGCTCGTGAGGGCGCTGGACCTCGACGCGGTTTCCCCTAGGATCGCCGCGTGCTTCTGGTGATCGATAACTACGACTCCTTCACCTACAACCTCGTCCAGTATCTGGGCGAGCTGGGCGCGGAGGTGGAGGTTCGTCGCAACGACGCAATCGACGTCGCCGGCATCGAGACGATGGCTCCCACCGGCATCGTCATCTCACCGGGACCGTGCACGCCCAACGAGGCACGCGTCTCTCTCGAACTCATCCCCGCGCTGGCCGGCAGGATCCCCATCCTCGGCGTCTGTCTCGGCCACCAGTGCATGGGGCAGGCCTTCGGCGGACGCGTGATCCGCGCGCCGCGGCTCATGCACGGCAAGACCAGCCCGATCCATCATGACGGCCGCAGCATCTTTCGCGGCCTTTCGCAGCCGTTCACGGCCACGCGTTACCACTCGCTGCTCGTGGAGCGCGAGTCGCTGCCCGATTGCCTCGAGATCAGCGCCTGGACCAGCGAAGGCGAGATCATGGGGCTGCGTCACAAGACGCTGCCCGTCGAAGGCGTGCAGTTCCACCCCGAATCGATCCTGACGGTGGAAGGCAAACAGCTGCTATCGAACTTCCTCGGCTCGCTGCCGGGCTGACGCTTTTCGCTGCAGCGCGCTCAGGTTCGCTTCATCGCGTGGTCGAGAACCGGGCGCCACAGTGCGGCCTCCGGCGTCTCCGGCCTCGTGGCGAACGAGCGCAGGTGCTCGATGTAGGCCTCGGGCAGGCCGTGCTCGAGAGCGCCGTCGATGAGAAGCCCCATGTAGCGCGCCGACGGCAGAATCCCTTCCGTACGACGCTGCGACACGTAGGTGAAGGCGGCGACGTCGCCGGTGCCCTCGCTGTCGTGCAGGGGCCGCACGATGATCTCGATGCGTGTGTAGTTGCCGATGAGGACGCCTTCGGTCAGATCCAGATGCGCGAGGTCGTCTTCGGAGATCTCGTAAAGCACTCCGCAGACGCGGCTTTGCGTGTCGGGAAGGATGTTGGCCATGCCTTCTTCCGCGATCATCAGGCTGGGCTTGTCGAGCACCAGGCGCCAACCTTCCGTACACGCCGCGGTCGCGCAGGCCGGCTCGATGGTGCGGCGGCCGCGCAGCGTGTGGGACTGCATGTTGGAGCCGTAGGCGAAGTAGCGGACGAGCGCCACGAGCCGTCTCTGCCGCAGCGGCGCGCGCGATGCCAGCGCGGCATCGCACCGCCCATGACATCGTCGTCATTGACCATGCCTGCCTCCGGGCTCTAACCGAATGCGGTGAGCGCAGGCGGAGACGAGACGCTGCGGGCGTGGGTGGCGCTGGGGCTGGCGGCATGGAGCGCAACGCAGCCGTGGCTGCAACTCGTCACCGGGCTCGGCGGGGATGCGCTAGCCGTCTTCGCCGCCGATGACGAGGAGTTGGCGGCGGCGGGCGCCCGGCGGCCCGTCAAGGAGGTGCTCGCGGCGGCATGGGAGGAGAGCGAGCGCGCGCTCGAGTCGGCGCGGCGTCTCGGCCTGGGCATCGCGTCGTTCGCCTCCGACGATTATCCGCCGCTGCTGCGTGAGATTCCCGATCCGCCGCTCGTGCTGTACTGGCGCGGCCGTCCGCCCGTGCAGTGCGGGGCGGCGGTCGCCATCGTCGGCTCGCGCCGCTGCAGCACCTATGGCCTGCGCGTCGCGACCTCGCTGGCGCGCGAGGTGGCGGCGGCCGGGATCGTCGTGGTCAGCGGTCTGGCCCGCGGCATCGATGCGGCCGCTCACCGGGGCGCGATGACGAGCGGCGTGACGGCGGCGGTGCTCGCCGGCGGCCTGGACCGCATCTACCCGGCGGCACATTCTTCGCTCGCAGGCAGCATCGCCGACCATGGCGGCTGGGTCCTCTCGGAGCAGCCGCCGGGGCGCGCGCCGGTGCCGCGAATGTTCCCGTATCGCAACCGCATCATCACCGGGCTGGCGCGCGCCACGGTCGTCGTCGAAGCCGGCGAGCGCAGCGGCTCACTTGCCAGCGCGCGTCACGCGCTGGCGCAGGGGCGCGACCTGTACGCGGTCCCCGGCCCGATCGATTCGCCCTGCTCGCGCGGCACCAACGCTCTGGCGCAGGAGGGGTCCTACCTCCTGACTGAGGCAGCCGACCTCGCGGCGACTCGCGAACTTTCCAACCTGGCCCGCCCGCAGCCGCGAAAGCCGGCGCCGAATGTTAAGGATTTCGCCAGCTTGTCTGATGCGAAGGCCCGTATGCTGCTGGCGATGCTGCAGCGCGGCGGCATGGACCTCGATGGCCTCGTCGAGGGCACGTCACTTGACGGCGGACGAGTTCTGGCGTTGTTAACTGCGCTCGAAATGGACGGGCTGGTCGAGCGGGGATGGGCGGGCACCTATTCGTGCAGCCCTCTGGCGGCCGGCCTCAGCCTCCCCGGCGCGGCATTCGGCGCCTCACGTCATCCTTAAGAGAAGAAGCGGAGCAGCGTAGTACCCATGGCAGCCAAAAACCTCGTCGTCGTCGAATCGCCCGCCAAGGCCAAGACCCTGGCGCGCTACCTCGGCCGCGACTACGAGGTGAAAGCCTCGGTCGGCCACCTGGTCGACCTTCCCAAGAACAAGCTCGGCGTGAACGTCGACGGCGACTTCGAGCCCGACTACGAGGTCATCCGCGGCAAGGGCAAGGTCATCAAGGAACTGAAGAGCGCCGCCAGCGGCAAGGACCGCATCTATCTGGCGCCCGACCCCGACCGCGAAGGCGAGGCCATCGCCTATCACATCGCCCAGCACGTGGTGCCGAAGAGCTTCCGCGGCAAGGTGCACCGCGTCCTGTTCAACGAGATCACCAAGTCGGCGGTCCAGTCCGCCATCAAGAACCCCGTGGAGATCGACGAGCACAAGTTCGAGGCCCAGCAGGCGCGGCGCGTCATCGACCGTCTGGTGGGCTACCAGATCTCTCCGTTGCTCTGGGACAAGGTCCGGCGCGGGCTGTCGGCCGGGCGCGTGCAGTCGGTGGCCGTTCGCCTGATCGTCGAGCGCGAGCGCGAGATCCAGGGCTTCCAGGCGATCGAATACTGGCAGATCACCGCCAAAGTGGCGCCCGGCAAAACCGGCAACGGGCAATTCGAGGCGCGCCTGGTCGAGGTCGACGGGCGCAAGATCGATCTGAAGAGCGTGCGTGCGGCCGACGGCAGCGGCGACGGCGCCGCCTCCAAGGCCTTCTACATTGCCGACGAGAAGCAGGCTCGCGAGCTCGAGGCGCGGTTCCGCGCCGCCACCGAGTGGAAGGTCCTCGACGTCAAGAAGAGCGAGCGCCAGCGCCGCGCCGCGCCGCCGTTCATCACGTCCACGCTGCAGCAGGAGGCGTCGCGCAAGCACGGCTTCCAGCCGCGGCGCACGATGAGCGCCGCGCAGCGCCTGTACGAAGGCATCGAGCTCGGGGATGCCGGCATAACCGGCCTGATCACGTACATGCGCACCGATTCCACGCGCGTCTCGGCCGAGGCGCAGGCCGCGGCGCTGTCGTACATCCGCTCCACTTTCGGCGACGCCTACGCGCCCGAGACGCCCAACACGTTCCGGCAGAAGAAGGGCGCGCAGGATGCGCACGAAGCGATCCGGCCCACGTCGCTCGAGTTCCCGCCCGATCGCGTGCGCCAGTATCTGCCGCCCGACGAGTTGCGCGTCTACACGCTGATCTGGAACCGCTTCCTGGCGAGCCAGATGTCGGCAGCGCGCTACGACCAGACCAGCGTGGACATCGAAGCGGCCGGCGGTCGCTTCCGCGCCAGCGGCCAGGTGATCAAGTTCGATGGCTTCCTGCGTGTCTATGAGGAAGGGCGCGATACGCCCGAGGAGAGCGAGGAGGCCGAGGGCCTTCTGCCGGAGCTGCGCCAGGGGCAGCTCCTGGACCTGCGCGAGCTGCTGACCACGCAGCACTACACGCAGCCGCCGCCGCGCTTCACGCAGGCCTCGCTGATCCGCGAGCTCGAGGAGCAGGGCATCGGACGCCCGTCGACCTACGCCACGATCATGTCGACGATCCTCGGGCGCGAGTACGTCAAGCAGGACGACAACAAGCGGCTGCTGCCGACCGAGCTCGGCATCCTGGTGACCGATCTGTTGGTGGAGGCGTTTCCCGACATTCTCAACGTCGAGTTCACCGCCGGGCTGGAGGATGAGCTGGACGAGGTCGAGGCCGGCAAGAAAGGCTGGCTCGACACCACCAAGCACTTCTACACGCCGTTTCGCGCCGACCTCGAGCGCGCGCGCGTCGAGATGCGTGACGTCAAACGCGAGGTCACCGAGACCGAGCTGCCCTGCCCGAACTGCGGCAAGCGCCTGGTGGTCAAGTGGGGACGCAACGGCGAGTTCGTCGCGTGTCCGGCCTATCCGGAGTGCAAGTTCACGGCGAACTTCACGCGCAAGGAAGACGGTTCCATCGAGCTCGAGGAGCCCGAGACGACCGAGGAGGTGTGCGAGAAGTGCGGCGCGCCGATGCGCTACAAGTTCTCCAAGTTCGGCCGCTTTCTCGGCTGCTCGGCGTATCCGGAATGCAAGAACGTCAAGTCCGCCAATCAGCCGATACCGATCGGCGTGGCCTGTCCGGCCGTGCTCGGCGGATGCGGCGAAGGCGAGATGGTGCAGAAAACGTCGCGCCGCGGGAAGATCTTCTTCAGCTGCAACCGCTATCCCAAGTGCAAGTTCGCGCTGTGGGACAAGCCGGTGCCGGTGCCCTGTCCGGAGTGTGAGGCGCCGGTGGTGGTGGAGAAGACGACGAAGCGCGCGGGGACTGTGAGGCGATGTGCTCGAGAGGGTTGTGGGTACATGGAGTCCCTCGACGAGGGCATGTCGCTTCAAGAGTAGATGCGGGCGGTGGTGCTTCGAGAGTAGGCGGGGCGCGCGGAGCGGGCCATCCGCGTCGTCGCCCGTCCCGTGCTCGCTCCGGAGGGCCTCCAGCGCGCCTGCGCTCCGCGCGCGCCGGGCGCCTTGCGGCTGACCCGGTGCGCCCGCCCGCTCAGAGACCGACGGCGGAATGAACAAAAAGAACATCAGGATTGTTGGTGGCGGCCTTGCCGGCAGCGAGGCTGCCTGGCAGCTCGCGCGGCGCGGCGTGGAGTGCGAGCTCTGGGAGATGCGGCCGGAGCGGGGGACCGAGGCGCATCAGACGTCCATGCTGGCCGAGCTGGTCTGCTCCAATTCCCTTCGTGACGATTCGGAGATGACCGCGGTGGGTGTGCTCAAGCGCGAGCTTCGTGCGATGGGCTCGCTGATCATGCGCGTGGCCGACGAGGTCCGCGTGCCGGCGGGATCGGCACTGGCGGTGGACCGGGTGCTGTTCGCCGAAAAGATCACGGCGGCGATCCAGGCGCTGCCGCAGGTCACGATCCGGCGCGGCGAGGTCACGAGCATCCCCGATGACGGGCTGACCATCCTTGCCACCGGCCCTCTGACCTCTCCGGCGCTGAGCGAAGAGCTCGGACGCTACGTCGGCAGCAGGCACCTCTACTTCTACGACGCCATCTCCCCGATCCTGACCGCCGAGTCCGTCGACATGGACGTGGCGTTTCGCGCCTCGCGCTACGGGCGGGGCAGCGACGACTACGTCAACTGCCCGATGGACCGCGAGCAGTACGAGAAGTTCGTCGCCGACATCCTGGCGGCCGAGACGATGCCGCTGAAGAGCTTCGAGCGCTGCATCTACTTCGAGGGCTGCATGCCGATCGAGGAGATGGCGCGGCGCGGCCGCGACACGCTGGCGTTCGGGCCGATGAAGCCCGTGGGCCTGGAGAATCCGCGCACGGGCCGACGCGCGCACGCAGTCGTTCAGCTGCGGCAGGACGACGTGGAGGGACGGCTGCTGAGTATGGTCGGCTTCCAGACCAAGATGACCTACCCCGAGCAGCGCCGGATCTTCCGCACCATTCCCGGTCTGGAGCGCGCCGAGTTCGTGCGGCTGGGCAGCCTGCATCGCAATACGTACATCGACTCGCCGGCGTCGCTGACGCCGCTTCTGGCGCTGCGCGCGCGTCCCGACGTCATGGTGGCCGGGCAGCTGGTGGGCGTGGAGGGATACGTCGAATCGACGGCCACCGGGCTGCTGGCCGGGATGTATGCGGCGGCGCTGGCGCGGGGACAGCAGCCCATCGCTCCTCCGCCGACGACCGCCGTGGGCTCGCTCATCGCGTACGTCACCGACCCTCAGCGCCGCGATTTCCAGCCGATGAACGCCAACTACGGGCTTTTTCCTCCGCTGCCGCGCCGCCTGCACGGCCGCGACAAGAAGGAAGCCCTGTCACGCCGGGCCGCGGTCGATCTCGACGCGTGGATGGCCGCCGTGGAAGCGGATTTTTCGCCCGCGGCGTGCGCGGCAGGCCCGATCTAGCGAGATATTTCGCGCACTGTGCGCTGCATTCGTTGACCCATGGGGGTCGCGGGCGCATCATCGTTTCAACGCCCCGTGTTTTCGGCGGAGCGGAGGAAGGGACCCGGTCGCAACGACGCGGGTCGTGTGGATGGAAAGCAGGAGGCAATCATGACCAAGCAGGACCTCGTCGAGGCCGTTGCCAAGAAGACCGGCATGTCCAAGAGAAGCGCCGCCGGCGCTCTCGATGCCTGTCTGTTCGGCATCGCCAAGGCGATCAAGAAGGACAAGCGTCTGGCCATCTCCGGCCTCGGGACGTTCACCGTGCGCAAGCGCAAGGCACGCATGGGCCGCAATCCCAAGACCGGCGAGCAGATGATGATCGGCGCGAGCAAGACGGTCGGCTTCAAGCCGGCACAATCGCTCAAGCGTTCACTCTAAGCGGCCGAGGCGCATCCCGAACAAATGCGCGGCGAAGCACGGCCGCCCGCAACGCGGCCGTGCTTCGCTTCCGCATCCCGCGCGGCTGTCGCAATCTGCACGGCAGCTCACAAAGTCGGTTGACGAAGCGGTGGCGTGCGGCAGAAAGTGCCCCCCCATGACACTCACTGCCCGCCGCGCCCTTCGCTCGATCCTGAACGTCGCCGTGACTGTGCCGGTCCTCACGGCGGCTCCGGCATTCGCCGCCGACGACGGCTGCCGCTTCAATGTGGTGACTCGCGACAAGGGCGTGAAGGCCAGCTTGATTCGCGCTTTCGCCGCCTGTCCATCCACCGAGAACACCGGCGGCTACAACAATCCCAATACCGAAACGACGACAGGGGTTCCGGCGTGCTCTCCGGTGGCGCCGCCGTGGGACGAGACTGGCCAGGGGCAGGGGTCCAGGTACGAATTCTCGGACCGAGGCATGTGCTCGTTGCAGATGCGCGGTGCCATCGTGGCCGATTGTGGCGTCCTGACCGATGATGATGGCTTCCCGCTCGGGCTTCCCGCCGGCCCCTGCCACGTCACTCGCGTCTCGTCGCGCTGCTCGGGCATAGTGACGATCCAGGATCAGGCGTTGATCGACGGGAACGATCACGCCGGCTGGTCGCTGCACGTGGTGACCCGCGCCACGATCAACGACTCAGCCAACGGCGACATGACGGTGATCGACCTTCCCGTGCGCTATCTCTACGACACACCTGCGGAAGGTGAGATCGAGCTTTCCGGAAACAGCGCCGAGGCGCTGCTGCCCATCGTCGGGCCAGCGCTGGCCGCACTTCCCACGTGCTCGCAACTGCAGCCCGTCGTCGTCCGCGTGATGGATCCCGACGGCGCGCCCTTTGCCGTGCCCGGAGTCGGCACCCACGGCAAGGCGGACCTGGAGTAGGGCCGCCCGGCCTGCATGCGTAGCGTCGCGCGCAATGTGCGCGTGTCGGTGCTATGTGCAGCGGCTTGGTTGCCGCAGCTTCCACCAGACTGCAGGCGCTCCTCGAGCGCGTCCGCGACCCCGCACTGGCGGCGCCGCTCGAGCACGCTGTCGAGAACGCCCCGTCGCCCGTCCATGCAGTCGGCGCGTTCGAGCGCTTGCTCGACGAAGGCGGCGAGACGGCGTTCCGGAACTGGCCGGCGCAGGAATGGGCGAATCTCGCGATCGTCTGTGGATCGAGCCCTTCAATGGCGCGGTGGCTGGTCGCTCGTGGGCCGGCATGGCCGGCGGCCGCTGCTGCCTATCACGACGCGCTGCCTAGCTTCGAGGAGTTGTCGCGTCGCGCGGCCGTGGCCGACGAGGACAGCGCCACGGTTCTGGCGCGCAAGCTGCGCCAGCTCGCGTCCGCCGAGATGTATCGGATCGGCGCCCGCGACCTGCTCGGCATCGCCACACTGGACGAAACACTGACGAGCCTGACCCGTCTGGCCGACGTGACGCTCGAGCTCGCGGTGACGCACCATCGCAAGCTCCTTGCGCGGTCCGGCGGCGACGTGAAAAAGAGCGACGGCACGCCGGTCGGCTTCGTCGTCATCGGCATGGGGAAGCTCGGCGGGCACGAGCTCAACTTCAGCTCCGACATCGACCTGGTGTACCTCTACGAGACCGACCAGGTCGCGCAGGACTCGCCGCCCGCGCGCCAGTTCTTCACGCGCCTGGCAACGGCCGTCACGCGCGCGATGAGCGAGAACCTCGCCGATGGTCACGTCTTTCGCGTCGACCTTCGGCTGCGGCCCGAGGGCATCAACGGCGAAGCGGTCACCACGGTCGACGCTGCTGTGCTGTACTACGAGGGCTGGGGCGACACCTGGGAACGCGGCGCGCTGGCCAAGGCGCGGCCGGTGGCCGGCGACAGAAAGCTCGGCCAGTCCTACATCGATGAGCTCGAGCCGTTCATCTACCGGCGGCATCTGGATTTCCAGACCATCGAAGACATCCGCAACATGAAGGACCGCATCGACGCGGAGCTGATCCTGCTGGCGCCGGGCACACGCAACGTCAAGATCGGCCGCGGCGGCATCCGCGAGCTGGAATTCGTCGCGCAGGTTCTGCAGCTCATCCACGGCGGTCATGCTCCCGCCGTGCGCGGCGCGGGCACCCGTGCCGCCATTGCTGCGCTGGAAAAGGAGGGCTTTCTATCCTCGGAGGAAGCCCGCGACCTGCTGTCGGCCTACACGTTCCTGCGCAACGTCGAGCACGCGATCCAGATCGAGGAGAAGCGTCAGACCCAGACGCTGCCGCAAACCGAAGAAGGCCTTCGATGGCTCGCGCGTCGTCTGGGCTATGGCACCGGACGGCGCGGTGCGCCCGGCGCGCGCGACGACCGCGGCGAGCCGCTCGACGAGATCGCCGCCTTCGAGCACGACTGGGACCGGCACACGCGGCGCGTGCACGAGTTGTTCGTGCGCTTTCTCGAGCTGCGCATCGAAGGCGCGCCCCGCCAGCGCGCCGCCGATCCCGTCTCATTGGCGGTGCTGGGGCAGATCAGCGAGGGACATTTCGAGGAAGCTGGCGCGCTGCTCGCACGCATGGGCATTCCGGGCGGCGAGCAGGCGGCGCACAACCTGGCGCGCATCTACCGCGGACGGCTGCGCGGGCCGGCAAGCCCGCAGCGGCGGCGCGCCGTCGAAGCGCTGGCGCCGGCGCTGCTCGATGCCGTGGCGCGTTCGTCCGATCCCGAGCGCGCGCTCGATGGGCTCGTCGAGTTCCTCATCCGCACCGGTGCCCATACGAGCTACCTGGCACTGCTCGGGAGCTCGCCGAAGACCATGGAGATCCTGGTCTCGTTGTTCGCGAGCAGCCCGTATCTGGCCGGCCATCTCGTCGGGCATCCCGAGCTGCTCGACTCGATGGTCCGCGCCGATGCAGCCAGCGCCGAAGCGACCACCGGGCGGCTCGAGCAGGCGCTGGAGGCGATGCTGCCGGCCGACCGCGCCGATGAAGAGGCGGTGATGGCGGCGCTGCGCCGATTCCGCATCGGCGAGCTGTTGCGCGTGGGTCTCAACGATCTCTCCGGCACGCTCGACACCGATGCGGTGCATCGTTCGCTGTCGACGATCGCCGAGGTCTCCCTGTCCGCTTCCGCCGAGCTGGCACGGACGCTGGTGCAGAGGCGGATGCCCGGGCCCTGGCAGCGGCTGACGCTTGCGGTGATCGGAATGGGCAAGCTCGGCGCCCGCGAGATGTCGTATGGCTCCGATCTCGATCTCATCTTCGTCTACGACAGCGGCTCGGGCGGTTACGATGCCGATGCGCACGTTCTGGCGACCAAATGGGTGCAAAAGCTGATCTCGCTCCTGAGCTCGCGCACGCGCGACGGCGTCGTCTACGAGGTCGATGCGCGGCTGCGCCCTTCGGGGCGCAGCGGGCCTCTGGTGACTTCGCTGGAGCGCTTTCTCGAATACCATTCGGGCGAAGCGGATCTGTGGGAGCGGCAGGCGCTGATCCGCGCGCGCGTCGTCTACTGCTCCGCATCGCCACACGCTCCTTCGTCGCTCGCGCCAGCCATCGAGGAGGCGATGGCCAGGCGCATCTGGTCGGAAGGACTGGACGAGGCTGGCATGCGCGAGATCGCCGATCTTCGAGCGCGCGTGGAGAACGAGCTGGCCGGTGAAGGCCGCTCGCGCTTCAACATCAAGACGGGCCGCGGCGGCATCGTCGATGTGGAGTTTCTCGTTCAGATGCTTCAGCTCCGTTATGGCCACGACCACGAAGAGGTACGGCAGCGATCGACGCTCGACGCGATCGACGCGCTTCGCCGCATCGGCGCGCTCGGTGAGGCCGATGCCGAGGAGCTGGCGCGCCACTACCGTTTTCTTCGACGGCTGGAAGCGCGGCTGCGGCTGGAGCGTGATCGTCCGGTCGAGGAGATCGGCACCGAGGCGGCGGCGCTGGCGCCGCTGGCCACGCGCCTGGGCATCGAGCAGGACGATCCGGGAGCCGCTCTGCTGGATGCATACACGGCCACGCGCGAGGCGGTGCGCGCCATCTACGACCGTCACTTCTCCTCATCACGTTGACGTTGAGCGCCTGGGCCGCTACGAGCAGAACGTGGAAAAAGCCAAATCCATCTGGATGAACGGGACCCTGGTGCCTTGGGACGAGGCCAAGGTCCACGTTCTCACCCACACGCTTCACTATGGTCTGGGCGCCTTCGAAGGCATTCGCTGCTACGACTGCGGCGGCGGCCGCTCGGCCGTCTTTCGCCTGCGAGAGCATCTGGTGCGGCTCGATCAATCGTGCCGCATCCTCGGCATCGAGTGCCCGTATTCGGTCGAGGAACTGACGCAGGCCTGCCTGGAAACGATCCGCGACAACGGCCTGCGCGCCTGCTACATCCGGCCGCTCGTCTATGTGGCCGAGGGCGAGATGGGGCTCGGCTCGGCAACCGTCAATCCCGTGCACGTCAGCATCGCCTGTTGGGCATGGGGCTCCTATCTGGGCGATGAAGGCCTGGCCAACGGCATTCGCGTGCGCACCGCCAGCTTTCAGCGCATGCACGTCAACACGCTGATGACCAAAGCCAAGGCCGTCGGCCACTACGTCAATTCGATCCTGGCCAGCGTCGAGGCGCGCCGCGCCGGCTACGACGAAGCGCTGATGCTGGACGTGGACGGCTACGCGGCCGAAGGCTGCGGGGAGAATCTCTTCATCGTGCGCGGCGCACGGGTGAAGACGCCGCCCATCGGCACGGTGCTCGAAGGCATCACGCGCGACACGGCCATCGCGCTGCTGCGCGGCCGCGGCATCGAGGTCGTCGAGGAGAGGTTCACGCGCGACGAGGTATATATCGCCGACGAAGCGTTCATGACGGGCACCGCCGCCGAGATCACGCCTCTGCAGTCCCTCGATGACCGTCGCATAGGGCAGGGCAGGCCGGGACCGGTCACGACCGCGCTGCAGGAGGAATACTTCGCGACCTTGCGCGGCAAGCGGCCGGAGCATTCCGCATGGCTGACCTACCTCTGACCGCTGCGGCGGAGCCGCGGGGATCGGCGTGAACCCTGGAGGACGATGGGTCCATCGCCCGTCGACGCCGTTCCGGCTCGGGCCACAGGGACCCGTGCCGATCGGCGTCAAGCGGCTGATCATCGCCAACGTCGCGGTCTTCGTCCTGCAGCTGGCCACCGACTCGTGGCTGACGCAGAAGTTCGGCCTGAAGCCGGCGCTCGTCGTCGACGACTTCGAGCTGTGGCGCCTGTTCACCTACCAGTTCCTGCACGGCGGGGTCGTGCACCTGGCGCTGAACATGCTGATGCTGTGGATGTTCGGCTCCGAGCTCGAGCATCGCTGGGGGCACCGCTTCTTCACGAAGTACTATTTCGTGTGCGCCGTCGGGGGCGGACTTGCCTTCACGCTGGTGCAGTGGGGCGAATGGGTGACGAGCGTGGGCGCCTCCGGCGCCATCTACGGCGTCCTCATGGCGTACGCGTTGTGGTTCCCGAACCGGCAGGTCTACCTGTACTTCCTGTTTCCGATCCGGGTCCGCTACCTGGTGATCTTCCTGATCCTGCTCGAACTGATCCAGGCCATCGACGCCACCGGCACCGTCGCTCATACCGCGCACCTTGGCGGAATGGCGTTCGGCTACGGTTACCTTCGCTGGTACGGGATGCGCGGACTGGAGTCGTTCGCGATCCCACGCCCCGCCGATCTGCGGCGCGCGTACGCGCGCTGGAAGCTGCGCCGGTTGCAGAAGCGACGGTTCGGCCAAGGCCCGACCGGCCCGACCTACCACTGACGCGGCCGTTGTCCGCAACACGGCGCGCCTGACCCGCCGCGAAATCGAAAGGCGAGACCGGACGACGACCGACGCTTCGGCAGCGTCAGCGGCGCCCACAATTGCGAAGGGCAGCGAAGCATGGCTCCGCTGCCCTCGTGGATACTGGCTATAGGACTGGATGTGCTCCGGAATCAGGCTTCCGGAAAGAACCAACCAATCAGCACTAGCCCCGCAACGATCAGTGCCGATTCCAACATTGAACTACTCTCCTCAAAAACCCCCACGAATCTCGAACAGGCCGCGAGTTGTACTGAAACGGCCGAAGTGCGTCAACCCGATTTTAGGGGATTCTCAGATTGGTCCAGCACTCCGCACCGGGCCGTTTTTCTAGGTCCTTGCCAAAGGTTCGACAAGCCCTGCCGCAAGAATTTTTGGGGTCCGATTTGGCCTCGACTCGAGCCCGTCGCCGGCCTATACGGCTGTGATGCCCTGCGTCGAAAACAGCTTCGAAGGGACGGGAGGCGTTCCGATTTTCTATCGCGTCTGGCAGCCGGAGGGTCGGCCGCGGGCGCTGTTCATCCTGGTCCATGGCATGGGCGAGCACAGCGGGCGTTATGACCCCGTGGCCCGTTTCCTGGCCGGCCGCGGCCTGGTTGTCTGGGCCCTGGACCATCGCGGTCACGGCCGGTCGGGCGGCGAGCTGGGGACAGTGGAGCGCTTCGAGCACTTCCTCGACGACCTGGAGGCCTTCCACCGGCGTGCGCTGGAGGTCCATCCGGACCTGCCGACGGTCCTGTTCGGCCATTCCATGGGCGGCCTGATCGTCACGCCGTATCTGCTGGAGCGTCCGCTGCGGCCGGACCTCGTGGTCCTTTCCGGCCCGGCCCTGGTCCCGATCCTGGACCCCCACGACAACACGATCGACCCGACGCGGCTGTCCCGCGACCCCGAAGCCTGGAAAGCCTACCTGGAGGACCCCCTGATCCTGCGCGAGCGCGTGCAGCAGGGGCTCTTCGTCGCCCTCGCCGAGGGCCTGGCGACGATCGTCGGCCGCGCCGCCGAGCTCGACCATCCCATCCTGCTGCTGCACGGATCGGCCGATCGTCTGTGCAGCGCCGAAGGGGCGAAGGCGTTCCTCGAATCGTCGTCGAGCCGCGATCTGACGATCAAGATCTACCCGGATGGCCGGCACGAGATGCTCAACGAGATCAATCGCGACGAGGTTCTCGAGGACATGTGGGCGTGGCTGGATGCGCGCCTTCCCAGGTAGGCATCGTGGAACCGGCAATCGTTTGACCGTCGATTCGTTCTGCTAGGATGCCCGCACACATGGAAGACAACGTAATGTTCGTGGTCGGCTCGCCGCGTTCGGGCTCGACGATGCTTGCGCGCATGATCTCCTCGCACTCGCAGATCTACGGGCGCCCCGAGCCGCATCTGCTGACGCCGCTGGCGCATCTCGGCTACTACGGCAACGTCGACAAGGCTCCTTACGATCACGTCCTGGCAGCTGAATCGACCAAGGAATTCGTCGCCGACCTTCCGCGAGGCGAACAGGACTACATCGACGCGTGCCGCGCCTATTGCGACACGCTGTACGGTCGCATGCTCGCGACCAAGCCGGACAAGAAGATCTTCCTGGACAAGACGCCGGCGTATGCACTGGTGCTGGATTTCATCGCGCGCATCTATCCGAACGCGAGATATGTGGTCCTGACCCGGCATCCTCTGGCGGTGTTCAGCTCGTATGCGGAGTCGTTCTTCGACAGCGACTACCAGACGGCGCACCAGTACAATCCGCTGCTGGAGCGCTACGTGCCCGCGATCGCCAAGTTCCTTCGCGAGCGCAAGGTGCCCATCTTCCACGTCGTCTACGAGAAGCTGGTGGCCGATCCCGAGCCGATGCTGCGCGGGATCTTCGAGTTCGTGGGTGTGCCGCACGAGGAATCGGCGGTCGAGTACGGCAAGCACAAGCACGAGGCCAAAGGTCTCGGCGATCCGATCGGCGTGGCCAAGCATTCGCGTCCGAGCACCGAGTCGATCGACAAATGGGCCGTCGAGATTGCCAGCGACCCCGCGCGGCTCGCGCTTTGCCGCGACATGATCGCACGCCTGGATCCGGCCGATCTCGCGCTATGGGGCCATCCGCTCGAAACGCTGTGGGATCCTCTGGAACGCGCCGCGGCCAGCGGCAGGAAGCCGGCACCGAAGAAGCTCGATCGCTATCGCCTCGAGCGACGCGCCATCGTCACGTTGCGGGCGCAGGTGCAGAAGAGTCCGCAGCTTCGCAAGCTGTTGCAGAGAGTGCGGCTGGCTTCGGACGTGCTGCTCCGCGAGTAGCACCGCATTCAGGCCAAGAGGTCGGGGAATCGCGAGGTGCAGATGCTGACGAAGCTGCGTTGGGACGCCGTGAGCACGTCGTTGGCACGGCGGACCAGGCCCCAGGTCCGGTAGAGGCCGCGAGGGCCCAGCGGACGGACGACGAGGTCGCCCGCCAGTTCCTCCTTGCGCACCGCCCATCTCGCAACGAGTGAGACTCCCAGACCGGCGGCCACCATCTTCTTCACGGCCTCCAGGTCGCTGATCTCCATCGCAATGCTGGGGAAAACTCCGGCTTCGAGAACGAAGCGCTCGAGCAGACGGAACGTCTGGCTCCGGCGGTCGTAGACCACCAGCGGCTGCCCGGCAAAATCCTTGGCTTTGACCCGCTCGAGCGCGGTCCACGCGTGATCGCGCGGCGCGATCGCAACGAGCTCGTCGCGGCCGAGCTCGGTGACCACGAGACCGGACTCCTGCACCGGCAGCAGAAGGATGCCGAGATCGACGGTGCCGTCGAGCGTGCGCTGCAGCGTTTCGATGGAGAAGCCCGAGAGCACCTGCACATCGATCTTGCCGAAACGCGACGAGAACTCCCGGACCAGGTCCGGGAGGATGTGATGACAGACCGCGCCGCCGCTTCCCACCGACACGCGCCCGCGCCCCATGCCTTCGAAATCCGACACGACCGCGCGAGCTTCCTCGACCTTGCGTACGATCTGGCGCGCATACGGCAGCAGGACGCTGCCGGCCTGCGTCAGCGTCACCTTTCGTGTCTGGCGTGCGAACAGGGTGGAGCCGAGGTCCTGCTCCAGCGCACGCACCTGCTGGCTCACCGCCGATTGCGTCACCCGCAGCCGCTCGCCGGCTCTTGTGAAGCTGCCGGTCTCGGCCACCGTGAGAAAGGTCGCGAGCATTCTGAGGTCCATCGTGCCGTAGCCTAATCGATCTTCTTTCCTTATCGAAGCTGGGGACTTGCGGATCGGGCGCGCCGCCTTGGGGCGGGCTGCCTGCATCCAAGGCACGGCAGTGCCGGGGAAAGCAGCAGCAAACGTTGGGTTTGACGCCCTTTTGCGCTCTCCGACTGCGAAAAGAGCCGATGAATCACGCCTTGCGGCCGTGCGGAAGGGCGCCCCGGCGCTGGCACTGATTCTGCTTATCGCGGGGTGACGATTCACAACCGACTCTTATCGGTTAGGACGGGGGTTTTCTTCATGCGCACTCGATCGACAATCATCACCACCGCTTTGGCGCTGTTGCTGGCATCGGCCGCCAGCTCCTTCGCAGAAGAAGCTCCGGCCGGAATCCCTCCGGTCGCCATCGACACCTTCTGGGTGCTGCTGACGGGCGCGCTGGTGTTCTTCATGAACACCGGCTTCGGCTTGCTCGAAAGCGGTCTTTGCCGCGCGAAGAACGCGGTCAACATCCTGGCCAAGAACTTCACCGTGTTCGCTGTCTCGTCCCTGGCCTTCTGGTTCATCGGGTGGGGCTTGATGTTCGGCAACGGCAGTCCGTTCTTCGGGAGCGAGGGACTGCTGATGCTGACGGGCGCCGACAACAGTCCGGCCACCGGCGATGCCTACCAGGGCGCCTATTCGGCCATCGCCTGGACCGGCGTGCCGCTGGAAGCGAAATTCTTCTTCCAGCTCGTGTTCGCAGGCACCGCTGCCACGATCGTGTCGGGCGCGGTGGCCGAGCGTGTGAGGTTCCTGTCGTTCATCGTCTTCTCGGCGGTGCTGACGGCGATCCTCTATCCCGTCACCGGGCATTGGATCTGGGGCGGCGGCTGGCTGGCCGGGCAGGGCTTCTGGGACTTTGCCGGATCGACCGTCGTGCATTCGGTCGGTGGCTGGTGCGCACTGGCTGGAATCCTGGTGCTCGGGCCGCGCCTCGGAAAGTACACCAAGGACGGCAAGATCGCTCCCATCACCGGCCACAACATGACCAGCGTGTTCACCGGCTGCTTCATCCTGTGGCTCGGCTGGTTCGGCTTCAACGCTGGCAGCACGATGACGGTCGGCAACGGCGTGGACATCGCGCACATCTTCGTCACGACCAACATGGCCGCTGCGGCCGGGTCGGTGACGGCGATGCTCGCGGCATGGCTGGCGCTGGGCAAGCCGGACTACACGATGATCGCCAATGGCTGTCTTGCCGGCCTCGTTGCCATCACCGCACCGTGCGCGTGGGTGAGCACCCCGGCAGCCGTGCTGATCGGCGGCATCGGCGGCGTCCTGGTCGTCTACGCCGTGCTGTTCTTCGACAAGGCGAGAATCGACGATCCGGTCGGCGCGCTGTCGGTGCACCTCGTCAACGGTGTGTGGGGAACGCTGTGCGTGGGGCTGTTTGCGAGCCCGGACTACAGCAACGGCGCTGCGCTGCTCGAGAACGGCCGCATGGCGTTGATCACCGCGCAGCTGACGGGCATCGTCTCGGTTGCGATCTTCACGCTCGTCGCCTCGTTCGCGAGCTGGTTCGCGATCAAGGCGATCATGGGGATTCGGGTGTCGGCCGAGGAGGAGATCGAAGGCCTCGACGCCGGCGAGCATGGCCTCAGCGCCTACCCGGATTTCAGTTCCACTAGGATCGGGTCCATCCACCCTGCGATGGCGGCAGCTTCGGGCGGCGCGATGGCGAACTCGGTCCTCGCGCGCGAGTACCGCCTCGGAGAGGCCGCGCAGTAGTCGACGGGTGGCGGCGGCGCGCCGGTGACCGGTCCCCTACCGGCGCGTCGCCAATTTCCACGGTGGGACCGGGTGTGGAGGTTGCATGAGGCTCGAAATCGAGCCTGCGGGGTTGGGAAGCCGATGCCCGGGCCGCTTACGCGGCCCGGGCGTTGCTCGCTTTGCCCACGCCGACCAGTAGGCGGACGGCATCCGTGATTCCATCGACGGTCAGCGGGAACATCGGGAAGACGCGCTCGAGAATCCGAGTCGTATGAGTGTGCGTCCAGACCTTGCGGTCTTCGGGATTGAGCCACACCGCGCGGTCGAAGTGCTCGGCCACCCGCTGCATCCACGTCAGACCGGTCGTGGCGGTGGTCTGCCTGGGATCGATGCCGCCGAACGGCTCGAGCAGCTCGGCTGGATGCATGGCTGCATCGCCGACCAGGATCACCTTCCAGAACGGCTCGTGCGTGCGCAGCACCTGCGTGGTGGGCACGGCGCTCGCGCGCGTCAGGCGGGCGCTGGTGTAGACGTGGTCGTAGATGCAGTTGTGGAAGTAGTAGGACTCGAACGCCCGCAAGCCGCGCTGCTCGTGCAGTGCCGTCAGCAGCCGGCTGACGGGCTCGTAGTACGGGGTCATCGTCCCGCCCACGTCCATCAGCAGCAGCACGCGCACGTCGTTGCGGCGGGGCGGACGAAACACCATCTCGATCTCGCCGGCGTTGCGGCAGGTCTCGTCGATCGTTTCGTCCAGATCGAGCTCGACGGCGCTGCCGTGACGGGTGAGCTGACGCAGGCGGCGTAGCGCAACCTTGAGCTGGCGCACGTCCAGCTTCACGTCCGTTCGGTAATCCTCGAAATGACGTTCCTCGGCTACCTTCATCGCCGAACGGCTGCGGCCTGGGCCGCCAACGCGGATGCCGGTCGGATGGACCCCGCCATGACCGAAAGGAGAGCGGCCGCCGGTGCCGACCCAGCGGTTTCCGCCGTCATGGCGCTCGTCCTGCTCGGCAAGAGTCTCCAGGAAGCGGCGCATCAGCTCATCGCCGGTAAGGCGCTGGAGCTCAGCCAGCTGCTCGGGCGTCAGCTGCGGGAAGCTCTTGGGATCGCGCAGCCACTCCAGGATCTCCTCGGTCAGCTTGTCCAGGCTCCCCTCGACGCCGTGGAACACGCGCGCGAAGACGCGATCGAACGCGTCGAAGTGGCCCTCATGCTTGATCAGGCAGGCGCGGGCGAGGTGATAGAAGCGCTGCAGGCTCGAGCCGTGCAGGCCCATGGCCATCGCATCCATCAGCGTGAGCCATTCCTGCGTTCCGACCGGAACGCCCTCGTCGCGCAGACCGTAGAAGAGCTCGAGGAACATCCGCCTACTGGTTGTAGCGCGGGCCCAGCTCCGACCAGCTGGACGGGTAGCTGCCGCCTTTCTTGTTGTAACGGTCCAGCGCCTCCGAGTCCTGCTCCGTCTTGAGGAGGCTGCCCACGAACGGGATGTGCTCCTCGATCTTGTCGGCGCCGATCCCCGCCCGGCGCAGCGCGGCGATCCAGTCGATCAGTTCGGACGTCGAAGGCTTCTTTCGCAGCTCGGGCTGCTCGCGCAGCCAGTAGAACTTGATCAGCACCTGGTCGAGCAGGTTGGTGTCCAGGTTCGGGTGATGCACGGCCACGATGCGGCGCATGAGCCGTACGTCCGGGAATTCGATGTAGTGGAAGATGCAGCGGCGCAGGAACGCGTCCGGCAGCTCCTTCTCGTTGTTGGACGTGATGAGGACGATCGGGCGCTCCTTGGCGGCGATCTCGTCGCCCGTCTCCACGACGGTGAAACGCATCTCGTCGAGCTCGTGCAGAAGATCGTTGGGAAACTCGATGTCCGCCTTGTCGATCTCGTCGATCAGCAGCACGCGCCGCTCGTCGGCGACGAAGCAGCGGCCGACCGGGCCCAGCTTGATGTACGAGCGGATGTCGGCGACGTTGCCGCCGCCGAAACGGCTGTCGTTCAGCCGCTGGACCGTGTCGTACACGTACAGGCCTTCGGCTGCTTTGGACGTCGATTTGACGTGCCAGCTCTCCATCTTCAGCCCCAGTGCGGCACTGATGTGGCGAGCGAGCAAAGTCTTTCCGGTGCCGGGCTCGCCACGCAGGAGCAGCGGTCGCTGCAGTGCGATGGCGCAGTTGACGGCGTCGACGAGCGACTCCGAGGCGATGTAGCCGTCGGTGCCTGTGAAGCGGTAGAAGGGTTGCTGGTCGGACATCGTATTCCTTTCAGAAGCAGGCAGCGTATCTCGAACGTCGGTGGCTATGCGACATCCCGCGGCGGCCGCAAAAGCTCATGCCGCCCTAGAAGCCGAGGCTCTTGGCGATCACCTGTTTCATGACTTCGTCGGCGCCGCCGCCGATGGAAGCCAGGCGCGAATCGACGAACATGCGGCCCGCCGGGTTGTCGGTCAGGTAGCCGGCGCCGCCGTACATCTGCATGCAGGTGGTGGCGACGTACTGCTGGGCCTCGATGCAGAAGATCTTCGCCATCGAGATTTCGCGCGTCGCATCCTCGCCGTCGATCCGCTTGCGCACGCATGCATAGCCGAGCTCGCGCGCCGCCTGGATCCGAATCAGCATGTCGACGAACTTGAACTGGTTGACCTGAAACTTGGTCAGCGGCTTGCCGAACACGATTCGCTGCTGGCAGTAGTCGCGCGTCTTTTCCCAGCAATCCATGGCGGCGGCGCTGGAGGCGAGAACGGCGATGAGGCGCTCGTCCTGAAACTGCACCATCTGCTGCTGAAAGCCGCGTCCGGGATCGCCGATCGTGTTGGATATCGGGACGCGAACGTCCTCGAAATAGATCGTTCCCGTGTCCGAGCCCCAATTGCCGATCTTGTCGAGCAGCGTGTAGCTGATGCCGGGGGTGTCGGTCGGGACGATGATCTGGGTGAAGCCGCCGTAGCCGGCTTCGGGATCCGATACCGCCAGGAGGCAGAAGAAGTCGGCCGTGGCGGCGTTGGTGATGAAGGTCTTGGAGCCGTTGATCACCCAATCGTCGCCGTCGCGCACGGCACGCGTCCTGATCGCCGAGACGTCCGAGCCCGCCGTCGGCTCCGTGACGGCGATGGCGCCCACGGCCTCGCCGCGGATGGCGGGGGCTAGCCAGCGCTCCCGCAGTTCGTCCGAGCCGAACTGGGCGAGGGCAGGCGTGGCCATGTCGGTCTGAACGAAAATGCCCATGGCCACGCCGGCGTTGTCGCAGCAGCCGACCTCTTCGGCCAGGATCGCCGAGAAGCTCCAGTCCAGGCCGGCGCCGCCGAAGCGCGGGTCGTAGCGGATGCCGAGCATCCCCAGCTCGCCCATCTTCGGATACAGGCTCTTGTCGATACGGCCCATCTCGTCGAACTCGCGCGAGCGCGGGACGAGCTCCTCCTGGACGAATTTTCGGATGCTGGCGCGAAATGCGCGGTGCTCGGGCGTGGCGAACATCTCGTGTTCGCTGAAGATCTCGTTCGGCATGGCGCTTCGTACGCGAGGAAAAGGGGCTACGCAATGGCGGCGGCGGAGGCACCGCGGGAAGCGACCGGTGGTTGGCCGGCCGGCCTGCAAGGGGGTAACAGGCCGACCGGCCGAGCGTCCCGCTTTCGCGGAGCGCTGACCACCTGCCTCTCGCTTACGCGAGAGGCCAGCGCGCCGGTGCCGACCCCAAGGGGGTTAGAGTCGACGTCGGACGTGCATTGGTAGCGATGCGAAGCTGAAGCAATTGCAGTCGCATCGCAATCCTTTTTGTCATCCCACCGTTCACGGTTACTGCGCGTTGAGGATGCTCATCGACAGCTCCCAGCCTTTCGGGTAGCTGCCTGCCCACGTAGCCGTCAACGAGGCGATGTCCGTTCCATACATGATCTCGGTCGTCATCTCCGGAAGCGTCGCCTTCGAGAAATCTCCGTACACCTGGAACGTGAACGGATAGGTCAGGACGCCGTTGATGAGCTTGGCCTTGATCTGGAACTTGGCGATTCCGCTGCGGCGCCCGCGGCCCATGCGCGCCAGCGAGTCCGTGTACTTGAACGCGGTCCCCTTGCTGTTGCCCTTCAGGTCACCCGGGAACAGCGATGCCCGGTAGATGATGCCGTTGGCATTGCTGAGCGAGAAGCGCACCGGCTCGGTAAACAGGTCGATTGAGGTGTAGGGTTCGAACCGGGCGTGCATGCTCATCACGTCGGGCGCGCCGTTCTTGCCGAACTTGATCCTGGCCGGATCGTTCAGGATCGGCTGGCACTGCGGCACGATCTCGCAGCTCAGGCTGCAGGTGGGCTGGCCGGTGAGGCAGTCCGGATCGCTGCAGTCGATGAGGCCGTCGAAGTCGTCATCGAACGTATTGGCGCAATCTTCGCCGCTCGGCGGATCGCACTGCTCGCCAACTTCCACGATGCCATTGCCGCAATCGCTCGTGCCGGGATCCGTCGACGGCGGCAGAACGTCCGTCGGCTCTTCGTCGGAGTCGTTGCTCGCGTTGGTGTCGTTCGAGGAAGTCGTGACGGCGGCGATGTTGCAGAGATCGCTGTTGCCATCGCACAACCCGAACTGGTTGGAGCCGCTCGTCGGGGCGGTCTCGAGCACGTCGACCTGGATGTCGAACGTCACGGACTCGCCTGAGAGCAGAGCACCGAGGTTGCAGCGCAGGCCGATGCCGGCCAACGGGGCGCATGGCATGGTGGCGCTGACGAAGGTCGTGTTCGGATCGAGGTTCTCGATGACCTCGACGTCGAAGGCAATGCCGGGACCGTTGTTGGTCACCGTCAGGGAGTAGCCGAGGCGGTTGCCCGCGCGCACCGAGTCGGGCGAATCGGACTTCCTGATCGACAGGTCGACGACGTCATTGCCCGATTCGATCGTGCAGGTTGCGCTGCATCCGTCGCCGTCGACCAGGTTGAGGTCGTCGCATTCTTCCACGCCGGTCTGCACGAAGCCGTCGCCACACGCGGCGTCCTCGCAATTGCTCAGGCAGGCGTCATCGTTGGCTGCGTTGCCGTCGTCGCAGGCCTCCGTCACGTCCACGACGCCGTCGCCGCACTGATGCAGACCGAAGTCGAAGGTCAGGTTCTGCGTGCCCGAGGAGAGGCTGAAGTTGGAGGTGCGCGCCGTCAGCGGATCGCCGTCGCTGTCGAGGCTTCCGTCGGCGCCGGCGTGCGCGTCCGTTAGGAACCAGCCGGCAGGAGTGACGATCTGTATGTAGTAGTTGCCGGCGGCGAGCCGCTCGAACAGGTAGTAGCCCTGCACGTCGGTGGTCTGCTCATCGACGAGCTCGCTGCTGCCCCCGGCGAGAACGCGGTAGAGCTGCACGAGGACACCGGACAGGCCTGGCTCGCTGCCGTTGCGCGCCTGGATGCCGTCGCGGTTCGTGTCGAGCCAGACGTGGTCGCCCACAGAGGCCAGATTCTCGATCTGGCACGTGGAGCCGCAGCCGTCGTCGGCGGTGGCGTTGCCGTCATCGCACTGTTCGACGCCCGCGCGTACGAAGCCGTCGCCGCACGTCGCGGTGGCGCAGGTCGTCAGGCATGCGTCGGTGTTGACGGCGTTGCCGTCGTCGCACTGCTCGACGCCCGTGCGCACGAAGCCGTCGCCGCAGACCGCGGCGGTGCAGGTGGTCAGGCATGCGTCGGTGTTGGAAGCGTTTCCGTCGTCACAGGACTCCACACCGGCCCGCACGAAGCCATCGCCGCAGGTGGCGGTGGCGCAGGTGGTGAGGCAGGAATCGGTGTTGGAGAGATTCCCGTCGTCACAGGACTCGACCCCGGCCCTCACGAAGCCATCGCCGCAGGTGGCGGGCAGGCAGGTGGAAAGGCAGGCGTCCGTGTTGAGGACGTTGCCGTCGTCGCAGGTCTCGACGCCCGTGCGCACGAAGCCGTCGCCGCAGCGGGCGGCAGCGCAGGTGTTGGTGCAGGCATCGGTGTTCGACGCGTTGCCGTCATCGCACGATTCGACGCCGGCCCGCACGAAGCCGTCGCCGCAGCGGGCGGCTTCGCAGGTCGTCGTGCAGGCATCGGTGTTGGACGCATTGCCGTCGTCGCAGGCTTCGACACCCGTGCGAACGAAGCCGTCGCCGCAGCTGGCGCTGATGCAGGTGTTGAGGCAGCCGTCGGTGTTGACGGCATTGCCGTCATCGCACAGCTCGCCGGCGTCGATGACGCCGTTGCCGCAGGCCTCGGTCGCGCAGGTGGAGGAGCAGCCGTCGCCGCTGGTGGCGTTGCCGTCGTCGCAGGCCTCGACGCCGGAGCGGACGTGACCGTCGCCGCAGCGGGCGGCAACGCAGGTGGTCAGGCACGCGTCGGTGTTGGACGCGTTGCCGTCGTCACAGGCTTCGACGCCGTTGCGTGCATATCCGTCGCCGCAGCGCGCGTTCGCGCAGGTATCGAGGCACGCATCCGTGTTGACGGCGTTGCCGTCGTCGCACTGTTCGCCCGGGTCGACCACGCCGTTGCCGCAGACCTCGGTCGTGCAAGTGGCGGAGCAGCCGTCGCCCGCGGTCACGTTGCCGTCGTCGCAGGATTCGCTGCCGGTGCGGATGTGGCCGTCGCCGCAGGCGGCGGCGGCGCAGGTGTTCAGGCAGGCGTCGTTGTTGGATGCGTTGCCGTCGTCGCACGCCTCGACGCCGGTGCGCGTGTAGCCGTCGCCGCAGCGCGCGTTCGTGCAGGTGTTGAGGCAGGCGTCGGTATTGACCGCATTGCCGTCGTCGCACTGCTCGCCGGCGTCGACGACGCCGTTGCCGCAGGCCTCGGTCGCGCAGGAGGCGGAGCAGCCGTCGCCGCTGGTGACGTTGCCGTCATCGCAGGTCTCGCTGCCGGTGCGGACGAACCCATCGCCGCAGGTGGCGGTGACGCAGGTGGCGAGACAGGCGTCGGTGTTGGAGGCGTTGCCGTCGTCGCAGGCCTCGACGCCGGTGCGAACGAAGCCGTCGCCACAGGCGGCCGCGGCGCAGGTTGTCAGGCACGCATCGTTGTTGGACGCATTGCCGTCGTCGCACGCTTCCACGCCGGTGCGAACGATGCCATCGCCGCAGCGCGCCGCCTGGCAGGTCGTTGTGCAGGCGTCGGTGTTGACGGCGTTGCCGTCATCGCACGCCTCGACGCCGGTTCTGACGAAGCCGTCGCCGCAGGCTGCGACCACGCACGTGGTGAGGCAGGCATCGGTGTTGGAGGCGTTGCCGTCGTCGCAGGCCTCGACGCCGCTGCGCACGAAGCCGTCGCCGCAGGCGGCGGGCACGCAGGTATTGAGGCAGGCGTCGGTGTTGACGGCGTTGCCGTCGTCACAGGCCTCGACGCCGGCACGGACGATACCGTCGCCGCAGCGCGCGCTCGTGCAGCTGTTGGTGCAGGCGTCGGTGTCGATCGCGTTGGCATCGTCGCACTGCTCCGTACCCACGTGCAGGTAGCCGTCGCCGCAAGCGGCCGCCACGCAAGTGGTCAAACAGGCGTCGCTATTGGATGCATTGCCGTCGTCGCAGGCTTCGACGCCGCTGCGGACGATGCCGTCGCCGCAGCGCGCGACCGCGCAGCTGTTGGTGCAGGCGTCGGTGTTGATGGCGTTCGCGTCGTCGCAGCCTTCGATGCCGGCCTGGACGAACCCGTCACCGCAGCGCGCGGTCTGACAGGTCGTGGTGCACGCGTCGGTGTTCGAAGCGTTGCCGTCGTCGCACTGCTCGGTGCCTTCCTTGACGCCATTGCCGCAGACGCTGCGCAGCGTGCAGCTGTTCGAAGGGCCCGTCAGCGTGCCGGTGCTGAAGGTGCTGCCGTATTTCAGCGCCACCACTGTGGTCTCGGTGGCGTAATTCGCGTTGAGCGTGATGTAGTAGTTGCGCGTCTCGCCGGTATCGAACCCGGTATCGAACTTGACGCCGTAGATGCCGGTGGTCGGGTCGTTTCCGAAGACGACGGTGCGCGGGCTGAGGTCGTTCTGCGTCGGGCCCCAAACGCCCGCCGCCGAAAGCATGGAGGAGGACACGCAGGTCCCGAGCTGTATGGTCAGGTGGCTGATCGCATTGGCGCCGCTGTTGGACCGGAACGTGTAGTACCAGGTCGACTTGCCCGTGGTGGGATAGTCATAGCGCACCGCCACGAAGGTCGCTTCGTGCGGTCCGACGGCGACGGCCGGTGCTACGGCCGGCATCAAGACCGCAGTCAGTACCAGCATCCCCGCCAGCATCTTGCTGAGAGTGCCGGCGGGACGAGCTTTCAAGTTATGTTCGGGACGAGCACGTGGCTGGTCCCCCCTTTTCCGAAGCAGCATAACAACCCCCTTGCTTGCTGCAGCCGCCTACATCTTCATCAGATTTAGGCCGTGATAAAATTGACGAATGCATTCTTCACCCGGTGGCCAATTTTGCGCAAGCAGTTTTTGCCCCTGCCGCGCCCCACGGCGCTTTTGAGGAAGAATCGAGAACTTCAGAGCTTACGAACAAGTTGTAAGCACTGTTCACGTTTGTACGATTTTCTGGGGGGTTGCGTCTCCGCGTCTCTTGATGCTCAGCAAATTCGTCGTCAGTGGCGGGCGGCAAAAAAAATTTTGCTCGACCAAGAAAAGTGGTGCAGAGGGCGCGACTCAAACTGAGGGGAAGAGGGGGCGTCGCGAGCCGGGGCCGTGCGAGCAAGAATCGTCGGTGCGGTTGGTCGCCGAGCCGAGTGAACCGCCCGTAGCGGGCGCGGCGATGAGGCGAGGCTTCCGCGGCTTGGTAGAACGCGGCTTGCCATCGGGCCACGCCGCTCCCATCGTTGCCCGCCATGTCGACGAAGCCAGCGCCCGCCGCCGGAACCACCAACCTCCATTTCGAGTGCACCCAGTGCGGAAAGTGCTGCTGGACGCGGGGCGAGTACGCCCACGTCTACGTCAATCGTGACGAGATGGAGACTCTGGCGTCGGCGCTGGGGGTCGGCGTGCGGGACTTCCGCGACCGATACACCGTGCGCGACGCCGACGGCTGGACCGAGCTGGATTTCCCCGGCGGCCGCTGTGTCTTTCTCGACCCCGACACGAAGCTCTGCACCGTCTACGAGTCCCGCCCCACGCAGTGCCGAACGTTTCCGGTCTGGCCCGAGCTCATCCGCCGCGGGCGCTGGACAGCCGAAGCGCGAAGCATCTGCGAAGGCGTTGGCCAGGGACCGGCATTCTCGGTGGCCGAGGTGCAGGCGAGGATTGCTGCGCAGAAGCTGGCCGACGAAGCCGACTAATCAGTCCCCGTGCCGCGGCGCCGTGTCCGGACAAAGCGTACGAAGGATGGTTTCCAGCTCGAAGACATGCTGGTCGTGTACGCCGAGCCGTCGCAGCGCAGCAGCGAGCTCGAGCACGTAATCGACGTTGGCGCCGCTGGGACCCCGGCAGCCTGCGATCTGCGAGGCGATCCGAGGCAGAGACGCGTCCCCGAGATAATGGGGATTGCTGGGCTCTGCGACATAAGCCGTTGCGAGAAGCCGCGCGCCCGAAGCCGTCGTGATCTCCAGCCTTTCTCTCCGGTAGCCGCCGCGCTCGCGCTCGTCGAGCATCTGCAGGACGGCGTGGGAGTCCCTTGCCGCGACGCAAAAGGCCACTCCCTCGCAGGTCATCGCCGCGGCCGGTACCAGCGTGACGACGCGTCCGGGAGCGCCTGGCACGCCACGGTGGTCGGTGGACCCCTGCCAGAAGCGCCGCTGCCAGCCGTGCGCCACCGCCAGCATCGCGTCGCGATATGGGAACCCGGGCCTCCACATCAGCGAGCCATAGCCGAAGATCCAGCAGTCGTTCATCGATCCGTTCAGGCTTCGGTGCGCTCTTCGACGTCCTCTTCGTCGATCCTGCGGATGCGTACCTGGGTGATGCGACTGCCGGAGATGTCCACGACGACGATCTCGTAACCCGGCACGCGCACGCTCTCCCAGCGCCGCGGCGCCCGTCCGAGCTCGTTGAACACCAGTCCTGCCAGCGTGTCGCCACGCTCGGCATGGAGGCTCCAGCCTGTCTCGCGATTGAAGTCGAGCACCTTGACGCGTCCCAGCGCCTCGTAGTGGTCTTCGCCGAGGCGCCGGATGGTCAGCAGCTCCTCGCGATCGAACTCGTCGCGGATCTCGCCCACCAGCTCTTCGAGAATGTCCTCCTGCGTGACGATTCCGAGCGTGACGTTGAACTCGTCCTTGACGATGGCCATGTGCACGAAGGCGTGCTGCATGTCGGCGAGCAGCGGCAGGATGGGCTTGCGCTCGGGGACGCGCAGCACGTTCTTGAGGATGCCGCGCACGTCGGTACCGCCCTCCTGGACGAGCTTGACGAGATCCTTCAGGTGCACGACGCCGAGAATGTGATCGATCGATCCCTCGTACACCGGGACGCGCGTGTAGCGCTCCTCGAGCATGCCGTCGAGGATCGCGGTAGCGGGCGTTTCGATCGGAAATCCGGTGACTTCCGCGCGAGAGATCATGATATCCCTTACTGTCATCTGCGAGGCGCCGGCGGCCGCGCCGATGATCGCCGCCAGAGAGCCGGTCTGCGCGGAGGCCGGCTCGCCGCGCTGGGTCTGCCTGGCCAGGCGCAGGATCTCCTCGGTCGTGGTGGGAACGCCTGCACTGGCCCTGCCGCCGACCATTCTCTCCACCGCCGGGTCGATGAAGCGGTCGAACAGGATGTGCAGCGGCCGCAGGCTCTGGTGGATGAGGTAGAGCGGGATCGCCACGAACGTCGATGTGCCGCGAGGATGGTGGGCAGCCACGGCCTTGGGAAATACCTCGCCGGCGAGGAAGACGACGATCGTCATCACGATCGCCGACACCAGAACGCCGGCGTCCACGCCCAGCAGGTCGACGGCGACGGCCGATGCCACCGAGGCCGCAAGGATGTTGGCGATGTTGTTGCCGAGAAGGATCGTAACGAGCAGCCGTGACGTCGAGGAAAGCAGATCGCGGATCGCCAGCGCTGCCGGTCCTTTCTGCGCCTGAATCTCCTCCTCCAGCTCATGCTCGCGCAGCCGCAGCAACGCGGTCTCGGCAGCTGAGAAGAATGCCGCCAGCGCCAGACATGCAAGAAGGATCAAGGACGCGGCGAAGATGCCCATGAGGGTGAACCGATTGTAGAAACGTGGCTGCTACCGATGCAAAGCCACTGCGAACCATGCCACGACACCGGCGGCAAAAGCCGGTGCGACGATGACCGTGGAAGTGGATGCGATGTCTTTCGTGGTGCGAGGAGGGGGACTTGAACCCCCACGGCCTTTCGGCCACTAGGCCCTCAACCTAGCGCGTCTGCCATTCCGCCACCCTCGCAGTGAGAAAAGCTGGAGCGCCGTTTCTAGGGAGCCCCAGGGGACTCGTCAACCGGCGCTGCCGCTCCACCAGGAGCCGGTGCAGGCTTGTCGGCCGGCGCGGCATCGGGCGCAGCAGCTGGCTTCGCGCGTGCATCAGGCGCGGGCGCTGCGGCGTTCGACGGCGGCGCCGCCGGTGCGGCTTCCGCAGGCGGCGTCGGTGCCGCGGGAGGTGCGGCGTTGCCCTCGGGATTCCCTGCTGGTGCAGCGGCGTCCTGCGCTGCACCACCGCTTGCCGGTGCATTGGCGCCAGGCGCAGGTGCATCGGGCGCCGGCGCTGCAGGAGCAGCATCGGGCGCCGCTGGCGCGGCAGGCGGCGCTGCGGCATCCGGCGCGGCCGGCTGCGCAGGCGGTGCGCCATCGGCGGCATCGCCCGCGGGCTGCGCGGCTTTGGCAGCGTCCGAAGCCGGAGGCGCTTCGGCGCCGAATGGCGCATCGGTCTCGCCGCCGCCCGTTGCCGGAATGACGCCGGGCACTCCATCGGCGGGGGCCGTTTCGGCCTGCGGAGGAGCGGCGAGCGGCTCCGTCATCGCATCGAACACCGAGCCCTGCCGCGCCGACAGGACCGCCAGCAGCAGCGACGTGGCCATGAACGTGATCGCCGTGGCCGTCGTCAGCCGAGCCAGCGGGTTGGCCGAGCTGCCCGAGCCGAACATGGGCGAGCTGGCGCCGCCGAAAGCCGCGCCCATGTCGGCGCCGCGTCCGGCCTGTAGAAGCACGACCAGGATCAGCACCAGGCATGCGATGACGTGAACGGCTACGAGAAGGACTGTCACGATGGGAACTCCTGAAATTGGACGATGCGCAAAAAGTCATCGGCGGAAAGGCTGGCTCCGCCGACGAGCGCGCCATCGACGTCGGCACATGCCATGAGCTCGTCGACGTTGCCGGGCTTGACGCTGCCGCCGTAGAGAATGCGAACGGAATCGGCCACGTCGGGTGCGACGTCGCGCAGGATTGCCCGGATGTGGCCGTGGACTTCCTGCGCCTGCTCCGGTGTGGCCGTGCGGCCGGTACCAATGGCCCATACGGGCTCATACGCGATGACGAGCGTGGCCATGCCCTCGGCCGGCAGCTCGACGATGCCGTGCCGGACCTGCTTTTCGACCAGCGTCATCGTCTCGCCCGAGTCGCGCTGCGCCAGCGACTCGCCCACGCAGAGAATCGGCGCCAGTCCGCACGCGTGCGCCGCGGCGACCTTCTTGGCCACGGTGTAGTCGGTCTCGGCGAAGAATTGACGGCGCTCGGAGTGGCCGATGATGACGTACCGGCAGCCGGCGTCGATCAGCATTGGCCCCGAAACTTCTCCGGTGAAGGCCCCGCTGGCTTCCCAGTACAGATCCTGTGCGCCGAGGGCGACGGCCGATCCGGAGACGACGTCGGCCACCGCCGGCAGCGCGACGAACGGCGGGGCCACCATGACCTCACGATCGTGCACGGCTCCGCATCCGGCCACGACCGCGGTGGCCAGCGCGCGAGCTTCGGCCGCGGTGCCGGCGTTGAGCTTCCAGTTGCCGGCCAGCAGAGGCTTTCTCATGCGCAGCGTCCTTCCTTGGCGTCCAGTGCCGCGATGCCCGGCAGCACCTTGCCTTCCAGAAACTCGAGCGACGCGCCGCCGCCCGTCGAGATGTGCGTGATGTCGCCGGAGCGCCCCGATTGCGTCAGCGCCGCCACCGAATCGCCGCCGCCGACGACGCTGTGCGCGTGCGAATCGCCCACGGCGTTGGCGACGGCAAGGGTCCCGGCGGCATAGGCGCTCCACTCGAACACGCCCATCGGACCGTTCCACAGCACCGTAGCGGCGCGCGAGAGGATGTCCGCGTACTGCTGTCGCGTGCGCGGGCCGATATCGAGGCCCATCCAGCCCTGCTGAATCGACTCGCCATCCGTGACGCTCGGCGGCGCCGACTCCTCGAACTTCTGCGCGATCACGTGATCGACCGGCAGCGCAACGCGCACGCCGCGCTCTTCCGCCTCGGCCAGCAGGTCGCGGGCCATGTCGAGACGGGCCTCTTCGACGCGCGAGGCGCCGACCTCGACGCCCCTGGCACGCAAGAACGTGTAGGCCATCGCTCCGCCGATGAGCAGATCGTCGATGCGCGCCAGAAGGTTGCGCATGAGCGCGATCTTGTCGGAGACCTTCGCGCCTCCGACCACGGCCGCGAACGGCCGCGCCGGCGACTGCAGCAGCGTCGACAGCGCCCGCACCTCGGCGAAAAGCAGGAAGCCCGCGCCGGCATCGCCAACGTGTTCGACTATGCCGGCCGTGGAGGCATGGGCGCGATGCGCGGTGCCGAACGCGTCATTGACGTAGACGTCGCAGAGGCCGGCGAGCGCACGCGCGAACGCCGGATCGTTTGCCTCCTCCTCGGCGTGGAACCGCAGGTTCTCCAGCAGCACGACGTCCCCGGGAGCCATGGCCGCCACGTGCTGCTCGACAGTGGGACCGATGCAGTCCGGCAGCAGCGCCACCGGGCAGTCCAGGGCCGCGGCCAGCTCATGCGCCACCGGTCCCAGCGTCAGCTCCGGCTTGAACTTGCCGTCGGGGCGCCCGAGGTGCGAGGCGAGGATCAACTTGGCGCCGCGGCTGCGCGCGTAACGCACCGTCTCCAGCGCACCACGGATGCGCGTGGCGTCGGTGACCTTGCCGTCCTTGATCGGGACATTGAAGTCGACGCGGATGAAGACGCGCGCGCCCTGCAGCGCAAGCTGTTCGATGCTCTTCAAGGCCGAAACTTCGACCGCCTCAGAGGCTCTTGGCGATCATCGCCGTGACGTCGCACATGCGAGCCGAGAAGCCCATCTCGTTGTCGTACCACGACAGGATCTTGGCGAAGCCGGGCTCGAGGACCTTCGTGATGTCCGCGTCGAAGATGGAGGAGTGGCGGTTTCCGTTGAAGTCCGACGACACCAACTGCTCCTCGCAGTACTGCAGGATGCCCTTGAGCGGGCCCTCGGCCGCCGCCTTGACCGCCGCATTGATTTCTTCCTTGCTCGGCCTCTTGTCGGTCTCGAAGACCAGGTCCACGACGGAGACATTGGGCGTGGGGACCCGAATCGCCATGCCGTCGAGCTTGCCCTTGAGCTCGGGCAGCACCAGGCCGACGGCCTTGGCCGCACCGGTCGTGGTCGGGATCATCGACAGGTTGGCGGCGCGGGCGCGGCGAAGGTCCTCGTGCGGGAGGTCCAGGATGCGCTGGTCGTTCGTGTAGCTGTGGACGGTGGTCATCATGCCGCGGCGCAGGCCGAAGCTCTCGTGCAGCACCTTGGCAACCGGGGCCAGGCAGTTGGTGGTGCAGGAGGCATTGGAGATGACGTGGTGCTGGGCCGGGTCGTAGCTCTGGTGGTTGACGCCGTAGCATACGGTAAGCTCGACGCCGCTGGCGGGCGCCGAGATGATGACTTTCCTGGCCCCCGCCTCCAGGTGCTGCGCCGCCTGCTCGCGCTTGGTGAACATGCCGGTGGACTCGACCACCACGTCCACGCCGAGTTCCTTCCACGGCAGTTCCTTCGGATTGCGCACCGACAGCACACGGACCGTCTTGCCGTCGACGGCGATGTCATTGCCCGAGACTTCGACGGTGGCGGGGAAGGCGCCGTGAACCGAGTCGTGCTTGAGCAGATGAGCCAACGTCTGCGCGCTGGTGAGGTCGTTGACGGCCACGATCTCGAACTCGCTTCGACCGAGCGCCGCGCGCAGCATGTTGCGACCGATTCTGCCGAAGCCGTTGACGCCGACTCGCATGCTCATCCCTAAGTCCTCCCGATGTTTGGAACTTCTCTCTGTGATTGTGGCAAGAGGCCGGATTTCCAGGGAAAAGTATGCGCGCTCTTCTCACGGCCCCGGCTGCAAGTCAAGGTGCCGGCAAGCGCGCGCAAGAGCCTCTGAGAGACCTCACTTGATGGTGCGCAACGCGCTCGTGCACCGTTTCGCGCGACAAAATTGACAGCCTTCCACTCCGGGAATACCTTCGCCGCGGTGGCGTGAGCGGTGGATGCGGCAGCTCGTTAAGTGACACCTCAAGCTCAAGATCTTTCGTACTGGCACATGCTCACCGGGTCCGGCCCGGTCGTGCTCGCAGTGCTGTACTCGCTCATCGCGGCGTCGGTGGCGAGTTGGGGAATCATCCTCTTCAAGGCGCGACAGTTTCACGCTGCGCGCAAGGGGGCCGAGGAATTCCAGCGGCTGTTCTGGGAGACTCGCAACCTGGCCGAAGTCTCGCGCGCCTGCGCGCAACTCGGTTCGAATCCGCTGGCTGCCGTCTTCACCGCCGGCTACGAGGAGCTCCTGCGGCTGCGCAACAAGAAGAAGGCCGCCGCCGAAGAGGGCCTGACCACGGAGCTCGCCGGCGTCGCCAACGTCGAGCGGGCCATGCGGCGCGCGGCCACGCGCGAGCGCACCGAGCTGGACAAGCTGCTGACCTTCCTGGCCACGACCTCCAGCACCACACCCTTCATCGGGCTGTTCGGCACGGTGTGGGGCATCATGAACTCGTTTCGCGGCCTGAGCGCCGGCGGGCCCTCCAGTATCCAGGCGGTGGCGCCCGGTATTTCCGAGGCGCTGATCGCCACTGCCGCCGGACTGGCCGCGGCCATCCCGGCTCTGGTCGCCTACAACCACTACGCGCGGGCCGCTCGTGTCATCGCCAGCGAGATCGACAGCTTCATCTCCGAATTCCTGAACATCGCCGAGCGTCATTTCCTCAACTGAGAGGTCGGTCATGGGCGGCGGAGAGGAATCGGGCGAGGGCGGGACCGTAGCCGGCATCAACGTCACCCCGCTGGTCGACGTGATGCTGGTGCTGCTGGTCATCTTCATGGTGACGGCGCCCATCATCCAGCAGGGCGTGGACGTGCAGCTGCCGAAGGCGGGCGGCAATCAGATGCAGGGCGACGACGTGGCTCTGGTCGTCTCGGTGACCAACGAAGGCAAGGTCTACCTCAACGACACGCAGACCAATCCGGAAAAGCTTGCCACGACGATCAAGGGCATCCTCGCCGAGAAACCGCACCAGATCGTCTACGTGCGCGGCGACACGCGCGCCGACTATGGCATCGTCGTCGAGGTCATCGCTTCGCTCAAAGCGGCGGGCATCGACAAGCTCGGCCTCATCACCGAGCCCGGAGCGACATAGTGGCCACTGCCATGCGCGACCAGGCGCCCGAAAGCTTCGGGATGGCGCGCTTCGACCCCCGACTTCTGCGCGCCCTGCTGTGGTCGCTGGCCGGCCATGTCGCCGTCGTCGCGGCGCTTTTGCTTTACTCGATGTTCGCGCCGGCACCGCGGCCATTCGAGATGCCGGGCGGCGCGATGGTGGATCTGGTCTCTCCGCCGGGCGACTCGGCGGTTTTCAAAGTTGGGCCGCTCGCCGCGCCGAAAGGCGGCAAGACGCAGCCGGCCAAGCCGGCCGCTCCCAAGCCGCCCGAAGCAGCCAAGCCGCAGCCGAAGTCGCCGGCGCCGCCGGCGGCCGAGCCGACACCCAAGCCCAAGCCCGAGCCGCCGAAGGCCGAACCGAAGCCGGAGCCGAAGCCGGAACCGAAGCCGGAGCCGAAGCCGGAACCGAAGCCGGAACCGAAGCCGGAACCGAAGCCGGAGCCGAAGCCGGAACCGAAGCCGGAGCCCAAACCGGAGCCGAAACCGGAGCCGAAACCGGAGCCGAAACCGGAGCCGAAACCGGAGCCGAAACCGGAGCCGAAACCAGCACCAAAGCCCGAGCCCAAGCCGCAGGCGAAGCCGGCGCCGCAGCCTGCTGCCAAACCGGAGCCGCCCAAGGAAGAAGGAAAGCCCGCGGGCAAAGCGGATGCGAAGGACGAGCCGAAGAAGGAGCCCGTCAGGCCGTTGCCGAAGCCCGCACCTCTGGGGCCGACCGGATCCACGACACCGGCACCGTCCAAGCCAGGGCCCGCCTCGGCGGCATCGCCAGGTGCGGTCGAGCCCGGCGCCGGCGAACAGCCGGGCGGTGGATCCTTCGGAACGCCGGGCGGCGGTGGTGGCGGTGGGGCCACGCGCAGCCCCGAGTACTACGCCTACATCGCCTACATCTATTCGCTGGTGAAGTCGGAGTGGATCTGGAACGGCTCGCAGGATCCGGCGCTGGCCGTGGCAGTTCGAGTCAGCATTCTTCCCGACGGGAGAATCGCCGACACGCGCGTGACCGAGCGCTCCGGAAATGCGCTCTTCGACGAATCGGCGATCAACGCCCTCCGTGCGATCGGGTCGCTGGCGCCGCCGCCGCCGAGCGTACGGTCGGAATTCGCGGACATCACGCTGGTGTTCCATCCCCCGGGGAGCGACGAGTAGTGGCAGGACGAGGTGTCATGGAGATTTTCTCTCGCAGTCGAATCGTTACCGCGATGGCCGCGGCGCTGACGCTGGCCGCCGTGGCAGGAAGCGCGTCGGCGCAGCCACGCATCGACATCTACGGCCCCGGCGCCAACAAGGTGCCGATCGCGGTCGCTCCGCTGGCAGCGCTCGGCGGCGACGATCCTGCTCTCGAGCGGGAGTTCGCACGCGTCCTCGACCACGACCTCGAGCTGAGCGGCATGTACCGCGTCATCGACCGCTCGGCCTACATCGAAGGCGTGCCGGCGGGCCCGTTCGCGCCCGAGAAGGTGAACTTCCTGAACTGGCAGGCGCTCGGCGCACGCGGCCTGGTGCTCGGCCGCTACGAGCGACGCGGCGGAGAGGTGACTCTGGAGTTCGCCTACTTCGACGTGCCGGGCCGCTCGATGCTCGGTGGCCGCCGCATCCGCGGCTCTGCCGGCGACGTCGCGCGCATGGCGCACCGGACGGCCGATGCGATTCTCGAGTTCACCACCGGCATCCCCGGGCCCTTCGACTCCCGGATCGCCTTCATCTCCAACCGCAATCAGCGGATGAAGGACGTGCACGTGATGACGCTCGACGGCGCCGTCCAGAAGGTCACCGACCACCGCTCCATCACGATGGCGCCGTCGTGGAGCCCCGACCTCGGCTCGATCGTCTTCACCAGCTTCCGCGGCGGCAACGCCGGGCTGTGGAGCGTGCGGCTGGGATCGCGTGCCGAGACCCAGATCGCCGCCAAGATGGGACTGAACATCGGCGGCACCTGGCACCCCGGCGGCCGCGTCCTGGCGGTTGCCCGCGAGGAGGCTGGCAACACCGACATCTTCGCGCTCGAGATGGCCACCAGCGGACAGCAGCGCCTGACCGAGCACTGGGGCATCGACGTCGATCCGTCGTGGTCGCCCGACGGCCGGCGCCTGGCGTTCTGCTCGTCGCGCGGAGGCACTCCGCAGGTCTACACGATGGGCTATCCCGACAAGTCGGTTTCGCGCGTGACATTCCAGGGCAGCTACAACTGCGCTCCCGCCTGGTCGCCCGACGGCCGCTACATCGCCTACGCCGGGCGCGTCGGTCGCGACTTCCACATCTTCGTCGTTCCGGCCGGCGGCGGTACGCCGCGGCAAGTGACGTTCGTCGGCTCCAATGAAGACCCGTCATGGTCGCCAGACTCGCGCTTCATCGCGTTCTCGCGCGAGACCAAGAATCGCAAGAAACTGTGGCTTGCAGATGTCACAGGTCACTGGGAACACGAATTGACCACCGGCAATGGGGATGATACTTCCCCAAGTTGGTCGAGGCGGCTTGATTAGGGCGCAAAACGCCTTCCTGCGTCCCGTTTCGATGAACCAGTACAGCGCGCCGCGAGCGCTTCGGAGGATGACCATGGGTCTTGGACGTGTGTGGGTGGGGCGGGTCAGAGTGGCGACCGTCGTCATCGGTGTCGGCCTTGCGTTGGGGTTGACGAGCGGCTGCTCGTCGAAGCAATCGGACAGCGAGCTCGAATCGGACTCGTCGCTGAGCGACAGCGAATTCGGCGGCTCGCGCGGAAGCCTGGCCGATGCGCAGGCAGGCCGCCGCGTCGGCGGCGGCCGTTTCGAAGAAATCTATTTCGCCTACGATTCCTCCGAGCTCGATAGCGCGGGCACGCAGGCCGTCCGTTACAACGCCGAGCTGCTGCGCGCCGAAAAGGGACGCATCGAGATCGAAGGCCACTGCGACGAGCGCGGGACGGCCGAGTACAACCTGGCGCTGGGTGCGCGCCGCGCCAAGGCGGTCCGCGACGGCCTGGTTGCGGTCGGCATCAGCTCGTCACGCCTGTCGACGGTCAGCTACGGCGAGGAGCTGCCGGTGTGCCGCGAGTCCAGCGAGTCATGCTGGAGCCAGAACCGGCGCGCTCACCTCGTCGATCTGACGGAGTAGCCAGTCCGCGATGACCAACTCCCGCCTGCATGTTCTCCTGCTTGCCGCTCTGACGGCGACGCTGGCCGCCTGCTCCGCGCAGCAGGGCGGCAACGTCGAGCGTCGCTACGAAGACCTGCGCACGCTCGTTCTCGAGCAGCGCCGGGCCATCGAGGACCTGCAGCGCGAGCAGGAGACGATGCAGGCGGCGCTCGACGAGATGCGCTTCGGGCGGCGGCCGAGCAGCCGCCCCGTGTACGGTCCCTCCGGCGCAGGCCTGGAACAGGATCGCTACCGCCAACCGACCTCCCCGATGACTGCCCAGCCCGAGTTCCCCGTCGACGAGCCCGCCGACGAGGATCCGCGCGCGGGCGACGTTGCCTCGATCCCGCAGACGCAGCCGGACCGTCCGGCGCCGGCTGCACCGCAGGGAGGCTCGGTCCCGACCGACCTCGTCGGCACGAGCTATGATTCGGCAATGCGCTCGCTCAATGCGGGCGACCACGACGAAGCCATCCAGTCGTTCCGCAACTTCCTTCACGACAACGCGTCGTCGCCGTACGCGGACGATGCGCAGTACTGGATCGGTGAGGCCTACTTCCGCAAGGGTCTCTACCACCGCGCCATCATCGAGCTGAACCTGGTATCGACCAGCTACGGCTCGGGCGATCGTGCGCCTGCAGCGCTGCTGCGGCAGGCCGAAGCCTTCCGCATCGTCGGCGACCGCGTCGACGCGCGCCTGAGCCTGCAAAAGGTCATCAACCGCTACCCGGGCACCGACGAGGCCGCCAAGGCCTCGCGCATGCTCAACGAGATCGGCGGATGAGGACGCCTCGCTTCGCCGATGAGGATCGTCCGTAGTCTCGACCGCGCTCGCGGGTCGGTACGCGCACCGGTCGTCACGATCGGCAACTTCGACGGCGTCCACCACGGCCACCAGGTCATCCTCCGACAGCTGATTCGCGACGCTCGTGCCCGCCACGCGCCCGCGGTCGTTCTGACGTTCGATCCGCATCCGGTCGCCGTCGTGCGTCCGCAGGCCGCGCCGCGCCTGCTGATGACGCTCGGCGACCGCCTCGCCACGCTGGCCCGCCACGGCGTCGACGTCACGGTCGTGCAGCGCTTCTCGCGCGACTTCGCCGCCATCGAGGCCGACGACTTCATACGGCGCTTCCTCGTCGAGATTCTGGACGCGCAGAAGATCCTGGTCGGCCACGATCTCAATTTCGGTCGCGGCCGCAGCGGCAACGTCGATACGTTGATCGCGGCGGGAGCCCGGCACGGCTTTGCCGTCGAGGTGATCGGGCCGGTGGAGGTCGACGGCGTTCCGGTCCATTCGAGCCGCATCCGTGAGCTCGTCGCCGCGGGCGACGTGGCGTCCGCGCATCGCCTGCTCGGAAGGCCGCACCGCGTGCGCGGGCGCGTGCGGCACGGCGCCGGCCGCGGCAAGGGGCTCGGCTTCGCGACCGCCAACGTGCGGCCGCGCACGCCGCTGCCGCCCGGCGACGGCGTCTATGTCACGGTGGTCCATCTGGACGGACAGGAACTCGACAGCGTGACTTCCATCGGCAGCACGCCGACGTTCGGAGGCGGCGAGAGCGTCATCGAGGCCCACATCTTCGCGGACGTCGGGGACATCTACGGGCGCCCCATCGCGCTCGACTTTCTGGCCAGGCTCCGCGACCAGCAGCGCTTCGAGTCGCCCACAGCCCTGGTCGCGCAGATCGAGAAGGACGTCGCCGAGGCCAAGGCCGTGCTGGCCGCGCGCCGTGGCTGAGCGCGCGCCGCGAGAGTTTCTCGTGCCGCCCGGCGGCGGCGGTGCGCGTCTGGATGTGTGGCTGGCCGCGCAGCCCGATGCTCCGACTCGGTCGCAAATCAAGCTTGCTTGCGAGCAGGGCCGGCTGCGCATCGGCGACAGACCGGTGCGGCCCTCGATGAGACTGCGCGGCGGAGAGACGGTCGTGCTCGTGGGCTCGCCCGCCGAGGATGCCGAAGCGGCACCTGTCGCCGAAGCCATCGAGCTGCGCGTGCTCTACGAGGACGAGGACATCGTGGCGGTGGACAAGCCGGCGGGAATGGTCGTGCATCCTGCAGCCGGCAATCGCGCCGGCACCCTCGTCAACGCCATCCTTCACCGTTACTCGGCCTCGGCTGCGGCCGCTTTGCCTCATCGCGCCGGGATCGTGCACCGGCTCGATCGCGATACCTCCGGCGTCATTCTGGTGGCGCGCACGGTGGTGGCGCACGAAGCGCTATCCAAGCAATTCCGCGAGCGCAGCGTGCGCAAGGAGTATCTGGCACTGGTGCATGGGCTGGTGCGCAGCGGCGGGACCATCGATGCGCCGATCGGCCGCCACCCCAGCGACCGCAAGCGGATGTCGACGCACGCACGGCGATCGCGCAGCGCCGTCTCCGACTACGAGCCGCGCGAGCTGTTCGAGCGCGCCGGCGCCACCCTGCTCGAGGTGCGTCCGCGCACGGGACGCACGCACCAGATCCGCGTGCACCTGGCCGCCCGTGGGTGGCCGATCGTCGGCGACAAGGTCTACGGACGGCGGCCTGGCACCCGGCCAGCGCATCCTCGTCAGGCCCTGCATGCTGCGGCGATCGAAATCGAGCGGCCTTGCGACGGGCGGCGCATCCGCATCGAAGCGCCGCTGGCCGCCGACCTGCATGCGCTGCTGGACTCGCTTCGAGGGGGCGGGCCAGGCCGGGGGAATCCTGGTTGACTGCCAGCCATGGATGCTCTAGCTTCGCGACTGTCCCGCCCGGAAACGCGCCGTTTCCGACGTCCGGTCAAGCATCGCGCCAGCCGACGGAGTTGCCAGTTCGTAGGCGTATGCGCCGATGCCTGAGTTGGCCGGTCTCGAGGGAGCAGCCCGAGGGACCTCCGGGCCTCCATCAATCTAGCCTCAATGATCGCGGGTCCGGGCCCTTGGGAGAGGGAGACGGGTGCGCGATCGAACCAAGCGGTTCCACCTAGGTTTTATGCCCGAACGCACCGGCGAATCAGCCAGAGAAAGGAAACACGGCGAGGAGCGTCATCGCTCCGGCCGTCAGGACAAGTCCATGGGGCGCCAGAGGCACAACAACTCCCGTCCCAAGGACGACATCACGCCCGAGGAGGAACAGGCGGCGGCGGCACCGGTCCCCGGGATGCCCACGCTCGATCTCAAGGAGCTCAAGCAGAAGACGGCGCGCGAGCTGGCCGATATTGCGCGCGACCTCGGCGTCGAGGGCGTCGCCACGATGCGCAAGCAGGAGCTGATCTTCAAGCTCCTGGAGGCGCAGGCGGCCAAGAGCGGAAACGTCTTCGGTGAAGGCGTTCTCGAAATCCTCCCGGACGGCTTCGGCTTCCTTCGCGCCCCCGACTCGAACTATCTGCCCGGCCCGGACGACATCTACATCTCCCCCAGCCAGGTCCGCCGTTTCGGCCTTCGTACCGGCGACGTCGTCTCCGGCCTGATCCGCTCTCCCAAGGAAGGCGAGCGATATTTCGCGCTGCTCAAGGTCTCGGCGATCAACTACGACGAGCCGGAGAAGGCACGCGACAAGGTCCTGTTCGACAACCTGACGCCGCTGTATCCCAACGAGCCGCTCGTCCTGTCGCACGACCCGACCGACTACACCACGCGCGTCATCGACCTCATGGTCCCGATCGGCAAGGGCCAGCGCGCCCTGATCGTCGCCGCGCCGCGCACGGGAAAGACGGTGATGCTGCAGTCGATCGCGCACGGCATCGCCGAGAACAACAAGGAAGTGATCCTCATCGTTCTGCTCATCGATGAGCGGCCCGAGGAAGTCACTGACATGCAGCGCTCGGTCAAGGGCGAGGTCATTTCCTCGACGTTCGACGAGCCGCCGACGCGCCACGTGCAGGTGGCCGAGATGGTGATCGAGAAGGCCAAGCGCCTGGTCGAGCACGGCCGCGACGTGGTGATTCTGCTCGATTCGATCACCCGACTTGCGCGCGCCTACAACGCCACCGTGCCGCCGAGCGGCAAGATCCTGTCGGGCGGCGTGGATTCCAACGCCCTGCGCGGGCCGAAGAAGTTCTTCGGCGCGGCCCGCAACATCGAGGACGGCGGCAGCCTGACCATCATCGGCACCGCGCTCGTCGACACCGGCAGCCGAATGGACGAGGTCATCTTCGAGGAGTTCAAGGGCACCGGTAACTGCGAGATCCATCTGGACCGCCGCCTGATGGACCGGCGCGTGTTCCCCACCATCGACATCCAGAAGTCGGGTACCCGCAAGGAAGACCTGCTGCTGGAGAAGGACGCTCTGACGCGGGTGTTCGTCCTCCGCAAGCTGCTGACGCAGCTGAACACGGTCGAGGCGATGGAATTCCTGCTCGGCAAGATGAAGGGAACGAAGACGAACAAGGAATTCCTGGACTCGATGAACCAGTAGGCCACCACGACCCACGCGACCGCAGTCGCGCGGTCCGTCCGTGCCCGGGCCCTGACGCGTTGCATCCCGGAAAGTCTTTTGTTATTGGGCCGCGATTGGCCTGAGAACGGTGCTCGATAAGAGGTCTCGATAACGAGGTGAGGAATGGTAGCTCGATGAGCCAGGTTACGATGAAACAGCTGCTGGAAGCCGGAGTGCACTTCGGCCACCAGACCAGCCGCTGGAACCCCAAAATGCGCCCCTACATCTTCGGCGCGCGCAACGGCATCCACATCATCGACCTTCAGCAGACGGTCAATCTTTTCCGTGAGGCCTGCGATTTCGTTCGCGAAGTCACCGCCCGGGGAGGGACGCTGCTGTTCGTGGGCACCAAGAAGCAGGCGCAGGAGGCCATCAGGACGGAGGCCGAGCGCTGCGGTCAGTACTACGTCAACAACCGCTGGCTGGGCGGCACGCTGACGAACTTCCAGACCATCAAGCAGTCCATCGATCGCCTGCGCAAGCTCGAGGAGACCCTGGCCGATCCCACCAGCGCCACGGTCTACAAGAAGAAAGAGCGCCTGCTCATGCAGCGCGAGCTCGACAAGCTCCAGTTCAACCTCGAAGGCATCCGCGAGATGAAGCGCCCGCCCGATGCCATCTTCGTCATCGATCCCGACCGGGAGCAGATCGCGGTGGCCGAGGCCAACCGCCTGAAGATCCCCGTGGTCGCGGTGGTCGACACCAACTGCGATCCCGACCGTATCGCCTACTGCGTGCCAGGCAACGACGACGCGATCCGCGCCATCCGCCTTTTCTGCGCCGCAATGGCCGACTCGGCTTTGGAAGGAGCGGCCGAATCCAAGGAGCGCAGCGCGATCGCCGACAAGGGCGACAGCAACGCGTTCAGCTCGGCTGCGCTTTATTCCGACATGGCCGGCGCGGGCGCCGAGCACACGTTCTCGGACGGCTCCCAGACGCCGTTCGCTGCCGGCGACTTCGATACGGGTGCCAGCGAATGAGCATCGACGCCAAGACCGTCAAGGACCTGCGCGACCGTACCGGCGCGGGCATGATGGATTGCAAGAAGGCGCTGGCCGAGGCCGAAGGTGACCTCGAGCGCGCGGTTTCCATCCTCCGCGAAAAGGGCCTTGCCGGTGCGTCCAAGAAGGCCGGCCGCGTGGCCGCCGAGGGCGCCATCGGCATCTACTCGAGCGCCGATTCCAAAAGCGCGGTGATCCTCGAGCTCAACTGCGAGACCGACTTCGTCGCCAAGACCGAGCCGTTTCGCCAGCTTCTCGACAAGCTCGGCAACGCGCTGCTCGCCGCTTCCGCCACCGAGGGAACCGGCGAAACCGCGGCCGACGTCACGATTGCCGGTGGCCAGCCCATCGGCGAGGTGCTGCGCGAGGCGGTTGCCTCCATCGGCGAGAACATCGGGCTGCGGCGCTTCACCAGGTACACCACCAGCGGCATCGTCGGCAGCTACGTGCACGCCGGCGGCAAGATCGGCGTGATCGTCGAGCTCGACGGCGCCGACTCGCGCCACGAGGAGCTCGCAAAGTCGCTCGCCATGCAGGTGGCCGCGGCCTTTCCGCGCTACGTCTCGCGCGACCAGGTCGCCGAGCACGAGCTGGCGGGCGAGCGCGAGATTTTCAAGCAGCAGGCGCTCGCTTCGGGCAAGCCCGAGAAGATCGTCGAGAAGATCGTCGATGGCCGCATCGAGAAGTTCTACGGCGAGACGTGCCTTCTCGAGCAGGAGTACGTGCGCGACTCCGACGTCACCATCACCAAGCTCATCGCCGGCGTCGCCAAGGAAACGGGCGCCACGCTCCAGGTGAAGCGCTTCGCGCGCTATCAGCTCGGCGAGGGCATCGAGAAGAAGCAGAGCAATCTCGCCGCCGAGGTCGCTCAGACGATCGGCCACAGCGCCTGAGCGCGCATCCTCCGATGTCGGACGCGGCGACGACCCCCCGGCTACAGCCACGGTACCGGCGGGTGCTGCTCAAGCTGAGCGGTGAGTCGCTGGCCGGCGAGGGGGATTACGGCATCAGCCCGAGCATGGTCGGGCAGCTCGCGGGCGAGATTCGCGACGCGCATCGCCTCGGCACCGAGCTGGCTCTGGTCGTCGGCGGCGGCAACATCTTCCGCGGGCTCAAGGCCGCCGACATGGGCATGGACCGCGCCACCGGCGACTACATGGGCATGCTCGCCACGGTACTCAACAGTCTGGCGGTGCAGGATTCGCTCGAAAAGCTCGACGTGCCGACCCGCGTCCTGTCGGCGCTGGAGATCCGCGAAGTGGCCGAGCCCTATATCCGGCGCCGCGCAACGCGGCACCTGGAGAAGGGACGTGTGGTGATCTTCGCCGCGGGCACGGGCAATCCTTTCTTCACCACCGACACGGCGGCAAGCTTGCGGGCGGTCGAGATCGGCGCCGACGTCATCATGAAAGCGACGCGGGTGGACGGCGTCTACGATGCCGATCCGGAGAAGGTCGCTGGTGCCAGGCGCTTCGAGTCGCTGACGCACTTCGAGGTGCTCGAGCGTGGACTGCGCGTGATGGACACCACTGCGATCTCGCTTTGCATGGAGAACGAGATGCCGATCATCGTCTTCGATGTCACGCGCCCCGGCAACATCGTGCGGGCGATCGCGGGCGAAGCGATCGGTACGATCGTAGGAGGAGAGGGGCGAGCCGACGCTCGATGAGGGTGCAGCCATGACCGACGAAATCCTCAAGGATCTGCAGAACCAGATGCAGGAGACGATCGTGTCTCTGAAGCGCGACATGGCGCGCATCCGTGCCGGCCGCGCCACGCCCGCGCTTCTCGACCACGTCTTCGTCGACTACTACGGCTCCTCGACGCCGCTGAACAAGCTGGCGACCGTCTCCGCTCCGGAGGCGCGCCTGCTGCTGGTGCAGCCGTTCGACAAGAGCACCGTGGGCGCCATCGACAAGGCCATCCGCACCTCCGATCTCGGCCTCTCGCCGGTCAGCGACGGCCACCTGCTGCGGATTCCGATCCCCGAGCTGACGGGCGAGCGCCGCAAGGATCTGGTCAAGCAACTCAAGAAAGAGGCCGAGCAGCACAAGGTCTCGGCGCGCAGTCATCGGCGCGATGCCAACGAGCTCCTGAAGGAAGCCGAGAACGAGAAGGAAATCACCCAGGACGAGCACCGCGCCGCCGTGGAGAAGGTTCAGAAGCTGACCGACGAGACGATCCACCAGATCGACGCGCTCGTGGCGGCCAAAGAACAAGAGATCATGTCGATCTGAGCGGAGCCGCGCTCGTGAATCCGCCGCCGATCGGAGAGGGCCTCCCTCGCCACGTTGCCGTCATCATGGACGGCAATGGACGCTGGGCCACGCAGCGCGGGCTCAGCCGGATCCAGGGACATCGCAAGGGCAAGGACTCGGTGCGCGAGATCGTCGAGACGGCGCGCGAGATCGGCATCGAGTACCTGACGCTGTACGCGTTTTCGACGGAGAACTGGGAGCGGCCCGGGCGTGAGGTCGAAGCGCTCATGGGCCTGCTGCGACGCTACCTTCGCACCGAGGTCAACAAGATGATGCGTCACGGCATCCGCCTGCGCGCCATCGGCAATCTCCGGCGGCTTCCGCGCGAGGTCCTGTCCGACCTGCGCGACGTCGAGCACCGCACTCGCGACAACTCGGGAATGACGGTACAGCTCGCCGTCAGCTACGGCAGCAGGGAGGAGATCCTGGCGGCGGCGCGCAAGCTCGCGCGTCGCGTGCGCGACGGCGACCTGGCGGCCGAAGACATCGACGAAGAGGCCTTTGCCGGCGCACTCATGACGGCCACGATTCCCGATCCCGATCTCCTCATCCGCACGAGCGGCGAGATGCGGCTGTCCAACTTCCTGCTGTGGCAGGCGGCGTACACCGAGCTCTACATCACCGAGACGTTGTGGCCCGACTTTCGCCGGCCGCAGTTCCTTGCGGCGTTGGCCGAGTTCAAGAAGCGCCGCCGCCGTTTCGGCCGCACCGATCAGCAGCTCGCACAGGAGGCGTGAGTGCTCAGGACGAGGATAGTCACGGCCATCATCGCCATTCCTATCCTCATCTGGCTGATCCTTTCCGCTTCGCCGGCGGTCTACAATTTTGTCGTCCTTCTGTGCACGTTCATCTCGCTTCGCGAGCTGGCCGCGATGCAGCGCGAGATGATCAACGGCGGCACGCTTCTGACCGCCGGCGCCGGCATGGTCATCGCGGTCTCCATGCTCATCGACGAAACCGGACGGGCGGTGTCGGCCGGCCTGGTCGTTGCGCTGGTGGGAATCCTTCTGGGAACGCTCGCGACCGCCAAGAACATGCAGAGGAGCGTCGTCGGCGCCGGCCAGATCCTGTTCGCCTCGCTGTACGGCGGTCTGCTGCTGCCGCATCTGATCTGGCTTCGCGCGCAGCCGGGTGGGCCGAAGCTCGTGTTCTTTCTGCTGGCCTGCGTCATGGCCAGCGACGCCGGCGGCTACTTCGGCGGCCGCGCCTTCGGGCGCCGCAAGCTGTGGCCGAGCGTCTCACCGAACAAGACCATCGAGGGCGCCATCAGCTCGGTCGTTGCGGCAGTTTTCGTCGGAGCTATCTTCGACGAGGTGCTCGTCGACCGGTTCGGGGCCGTCGAAGTCGTTTTCGTGGCGGCAGTGATATCCCTTCTGGGCCAGGTCGGGGATCTGGCCGAGTCCATGATCAAGCGCGCGTATGACGCCAAGGACTCCGGCTGGATCCTGCCGGGCCATGGCGGCGTGCTCGATCGGACCGACAGCATGGTGCTGCCGATCGTGTTCACCTACTACTACGCCGTCCTCAGCGTGGCGTAAGACAGGCCGCTGTTGCGCCGCCGCAGAAAGTGGCTGCCCTTTTGAGTGTGGGAAGATTGCGGGTTTCGGTCCCGCTGCAGCCCGTATAGAGAAGAAGTCATGGCCGTTGGAAGCATGCTTGCCGCAGTTCTCGTTCTCGCCATCGTCATTTTCGTCCACGAGCTCGGTCACTTTCTGGCCGGGAAGTGGAACAACGTCGAAGTGCGGGTTTTTTCGATGGGTTTCGGCCCGACCCTGTTCGCCAGGAAGTTCGGCGAGACGGTCTACCGTCTGGCCCTGGTTCCGCTCGGCGGCTACGTGCGCATGGCCGGATACGACGAGGAGGGCGGGGACGACGAGGACGCCCCCGCCGACCCCAGGCGCGGGTTCACGAGCAAGAGCCTGGCTGCCCGCGCCACCATCGTGGCAGCGGGCCCCGCGGTGAACCTGATTTTTGCGGCGCTGCTCTTCACCTTTTGCGCCTACGTCTACGGCGTCTCGGTTCCGTCCGACAAGCCGGTGGTCGAGGCGGTCGCGCCCGGGCAGCCGGCCGAGGCCGGCGGTCTCAAAGCCGGCGATACCGTCGTGGCGGTCGATTCGCGGCCGATCACCAAATGGGAGGACCTCCTCGACGTGGTCGTGAGCAGCGGCGGCAAGGCGCTGACGTTCGAAGTCATCGACGAAAGCGGCGCGCGCCGCACGGCCGTCGTCACGCCCAAGCTGGCTCCGCGCTATGACGAGTTCGGGGAGGAGGGCGAGTCGGTCTTCCAGATTGGCGTCCTTCGCTCCGAGGAGACGCAGGAGGTGGGGCTGACGCGCGCGGCCAGCGTTGGCGTGCAGCAGACGGCCGGCTACTCCTGGATGATCGTGCAGACCGTGGCGCGGCTGTTCCAGGGCCGGCTCTCGGCTGGGGATCTGGGCGGGCCGATCCTCATCGCGCGCGAGGCGAGCCGGCAGGCGCGCTCGGGGCTGCGGCCGCTGCTGATCTTCATGGCGCTCATCAGCGTCAACCTCGGCATCGTCAACCTGCTGCCCATCCCGGTGCTGGACGGCGGCCATCTGGCGTTCATGGCCTTCGAGGCGGTGCGCGGGAAGCCGCTGTCGCTGCGCGTTCGCGAGTACGCGCTGCAGGTGGGGATGGTGCTCATCGGCGCGCTGATGATCTTCGTCGTCTTCAACGACATCGTTCGGATCGTGGCTGGGTGAGCCGCGGCGTCGTCCTTCTTGCTCTGGACACGGCCGGGCCTCGTCCCGGCGCCGCCGTCGTGGACGCGGGCGGCCGCGTTCGATCCAGCTATCTCGACGAAAGCAGCGGCAAACGTTCCGAGGCGGTCGGCGCGCTGGCCGTGGAGCTTCTCGCGCAGGCCGGGCTTGCGCTTTCTGCGCTGCAGGCCATTGCGGTGGTGACCGGCCCCGGCTCCTACACCGGCCTTCGAACGGGGCTGGCACTGGTCCGGGGCCTGGCCTTTCTCGATTCCCTGCCCGTCGTCGGCGTTGGCAGCCTCGAGCTGTTCGCCTTCCGCGCCGGCTCGGCCGGCAAGTCCGTGCTCGCCGTCGCCAGCGCCGGCAGCGAGCGCTTCTACTGCGCCGCCTACGCGCACGCCGGCGATACCGTGGAAGCACGCGACGACGTCGGCGTGCTCGAGGCGGACGAGCTGAGGCGGCGGATCGACGAGCATCGCGGCGCCGACTGCCTCATCGCCGCCGATGCCGCATCGACGCCGTCGATCGTGGCGCTGCGCCCGGTTCCGACGGTGGTCCGCGTCGACGACGGTGCGGTGACAGATCTCGCACGGCTCGGCGTTGCCAGGCACGCGCGCGGGCAGGCGCGGCCGGCTGCGCAGGTGCTGCCGTGCTATGTCGGCACGAGCACGCCGCGCCCGAACCAGGCGCGCGTCGCCGCCGCGTTCCTGCGCCCGCACGGCGGGGCGCATCAGCCAGAGTAAGTACTTGAAAACGCACGTGATTCACGTTCGCTCCCGTTTGACAACCCGATGCGCCGGGAATACGGTGCGCGCCCGTCGCACGAAACGGAAATGAGGAGGTAGGAATGGAGCCTCATGACGAAGAGCTGATCAAGACCCTGGTCCCCGCCAACGAAGAGCTGCGCAGTGCATACGAGACCCATCGCAAGCTCGATGCCGAGGTCCAGGAGATGGCGGCTCGCAGCCATCTTTCGCCGGAGGAGGAGCTGCATCGCAAGGAGCTGCAAAAGCTCAAGCTGGCCGAGAAAGACAAGATCATGCGCATTCTGGCCGAGTACCGCCGAAGCGCCGTATCGGCCTGAACGACGAACCGGGCGCGACGCTCGGCACACTGGAAAGCTTCTCCGTCACCGCTGGCTGGGGTGGCCAGCGGTGTCGCTCCCGTCCCTTTTCTCCTTCGAAGGAAACCTTTTTCGATGACCGAGTCTGCCAAGCACACGATTTCCATCCTGGTCGAGAACGAGTTCGGCGTGCTCTCGCGCGTCGCCGGCATGTTCAGCGGCCGCGGCTACAACATCGAGAGCCTGTCGGTGGCCGAGACGCTCGATGAGTCCGTCTCGCGCATCACGCTGACCGTGCGCGGCAGCGCATCGGTCCTCGAGCAGATCATCAAGCAGCTGAACAAGCTGGTGGCGGTCATCCGCGTCGTCGACTTCCGCGAAGGCGAGTACGTCGAGCGGGAGCTGGCGCTGATCAAGGTAGCGTTCGATTCGGCCGCGCGCGCCGAGGTGATGAACATCGTCAGCATCTTCCGCGCCAGCGTCGTCGACGTCGGGACGAACGTCTGCATCATCGAGACCACCGGAGCCGAGGCGAAGATCGAGGCGATGATCCGCCTCCTGGCGCCGCTCGGCATAAAGGAAATCGCCCGCACGGGAAGCGCCGCTCTCTATCGCGGGGAACGCCTGCTCACCGTGGCCGAAGAAAACAACGCCGCAGGTGAGACCGCGGTCAAGGAGAACGTGGCATGAAGATCTACGACAAGAACGAAGCCGACCTCGGCAAGATCACGGGAAAGACCGTGGCGGTGATCGGCTACGGCAGCCAGGGGCACGCGCACGCGATGAACCTGCGCGACAGCGGCGTCAAGGTCATCATCGGCCTGCGCTCGGGCAGCGGCTCCGCCAAGAAGGCGAGCGAAGCGGGCTTCGAGGTGATGCCGGTGGGCGAGGCGGTGGCCAACGCCGACGTGATCATGATGCTGGTGCCGGACGAGCTTGCCGGCGAACTCTACGCGGCCGAGATCGGACCCAACCTGAAGAAGGGCGCGTACTTCTCGGTCGCGCACGGCTTCAACATCCACTTCAAGAAGATCACGCCGCCGTCGGATGCGGGCGTCTTCATGGTGGCGCCGAAAGGCCCCGGCCACCTCGTGCGCAGCGAGTTCACCAAGGGAATGGGTGTGCCGTGCCTTCTAGCCGTGCATCAGGACGGCCCCGGCGACACCGAGGCCGTCGGCCTGGCCTATGCGGCCGCCATCGGCGGCACGCGCGCGGCCGTCATCGGCACCACGTTCCGCGAGGAAACCGAGACCGATCTCTTCGGTGAGCAGGCAGTGCTGTGCGGAGGTCTGACTGAGCTCATCCGCGCCGGCTACGAGACCCTGGTGGATGCCGGCTACGCGCCCGAGATGGCGTACTTCGAGTGCATGCACGAGGTGAAGCTGATCGTCGACCTGCTCTACGAAGGCGGCATCGCCAACATGCGCTACTCCATCAGCAACACCGCCGAGTACGGCGACCTGACGCGCGGCAAGCGCGTGATCGGCCCGGAGACGCGCGCGGCCATGAAGCAGGTGCTCGCCGAGATCCAGTCGGGCAAGTTCGCCGACGAGTGGATCACCGAATACAAGTGCGGCCTGCCGCACTTCCGCGAGCTGCAGAAGGAAGGCGAGAACCATCCCATCGAGCAGGTCGGCTCGCGCCTGCGTGCGCTGATGCCGTGGCTGCAGAAGGACAAGCTCGTCGACCGCTCGCGCAACTGAACGCGCGATGAAGTTCGCCAGCGAAGGAGCCACGGTGGCGGCGATCGCCGCTGCCGTGGCCGTAGCGGCGGGTGCGGCGCTGGGATGGCCGGCTTTCGTTGTCGGCGCCGTCGTGGCCACCGGCGTGCTGCTGTTCTTTCGCGATCCCGAGCGTTACCCGCCGACCGAGGGCGATGCCATCATCAGTCCGGCCGACGGCCGCGTGGTGGCGGTGGAGGAGAACGCGACGCCGCACCGCTTCGCTCCCGAAGCGACTTCCCGGATCACGATCTTCATGTCCCCCCTGGACGTCCACATCAATCGCAGCCCCGCCGCCGGCGTCGTCGAGAGGGTCGAGCACCGGCCCGGCAAGTTCGCTGCGGCCTATCGGGCGGAAGCCTCCGAGATCAACGAATCCAACTCGCTCCTTCTGCGCACCTCCTCGGGTGCGCGGATCGTGGTGGTGCAGATTGCTGGATGGCTCGCTCGCCGTATCATCTGCCATGTGCGTCCCGGCGCGGAGCTGGCGACGGGCCAGCGTTTCGGGCTGATCATGTTCGGTTCCAGAGTCGACGTCTTCCTCCCTCCCGGCACCCGGCTGATGGTGCGCGTCGGAGAGAAGGTGCGATCGGGCGAGACACTCATCGCGCAGCTCGTCCAAGGAGCGGCCAATGAAACCCAGGCAGCGTGACCTTCGCGTAGCGCCGCTGCACGACGGCGTGCCGCGCGGGATCTATCTCCTGCCCAATCTGGTCACGTCGATGGGGTTGTTCTGCGGCATCTTCTCCATCGTCCAGACGATGCAGGGCGCCTACTACAACGCCGCGCTGGCGATTCTGGTCGCCCACATCTTCGACGGCCTGGACGGGCGCATCGCGCGCATGACCAACTCGACCAGCCGCTTCGGGATCGAATACGACTCCCTGTGCGACCTGGTCTCCTTCGGCGTGGCTCCCGGCCTGCTCATCTATAAGTGGGCGCTGGTGCCGTGGGGAGTCTGGGGCTGGACCGCGATCAGCCTCTACGTGATCTGCTCGGCCATCCGGCTCGCGCGCTTCAACATCCTGGTCGGACGCATCGACTCGAACTATTTCATGGGGCTGCCGGTGCCGGCTTCGGCGACGATGCTCGCATCGGTCGTGCTGATGTATCGCTACGTGGGCCGCTCGGGCCTGCCGGCCAAGCACGTCACGCTGCTGCTTCTGACGTGGTCGCTGGCGCTGCTGATGGTGAGCAGCATCAAGTACCCGAGCTTCAAGAACCTGAAGCTGCACAGCCGCCAGCCGATCTCGCGCTTCGTGGTGCTCGTGCTGCTGCTGAGCGTGGCGGTGGCGGCCTACCAGGCTTTCCTGTTCGCAGGCATGTCGCTGTACGTGGCCTCTGGCCCGGCGCTGTGGCTGTGGAGCCAGTGGCATCCGAGCAAGGAGGCGCCGATGGCCGCATCGGCGGAAGTCGATGGCGACGAGGGCGAGCGCGACGAGCGCGGCCACGGTGGAATTGCTTGACAGCCCCTCCCTGGCGCGGGTAGTCTCGCGGCCGGTACGAATCGATGACGTCGCGCAACGACATCACCACGCTTGCGAGCCTGCTCCTTAGATGCCCGTCCGGGGCCTCGGCGGTGGTGTAGCTCGACAAGACATCATCGCGAGCCGCGGGCGGGTCAGCATAGAATCACCCGCGGACGAAACGAGACATTGAGAAAAGCCGCGGGTTCCCGCGGCTTTTTCGTTTGTGCCGCCGGAGCCCGCAGCGGATCGAGCGCTGCCGCCACCGTACGATGGCGGCGCGGAGCGACGAAGGAGAAGCAGATGACCACGACGAACAACGCCGACGATTGGGTACGCATTTTCGATACGACCCTGCGTGACGGCGAGCAATCGCCCGGCTGCACCATGAACGTGGAGGAAAAGCTGGTCGTGGCGCGCCAGCTCGAAGCGCTCGGCGTGGATGTCATCGAGGCCGGTTTTGCAGCGGCCTCTCCCGGCGATTTCGAGTCGGTCAAGGCCGTCGCTGCCGCGGTCAGCGGCCCGGTGGTGCTGAGCCTGGCGCGCCCGCGCGAGGCGGACATCGAGCGCGCGCTGTCGGCGGTCAAGGCGGCCAGGAAGCCGGGCATCCACGTCTTCATCGCGACCTCCGACCTGCACCTGGAGCACAAGCTGGGAATGTCGCGTGCCGAGGTCATCGACGCGGCGGTGTGGGCGGTGGAACGCTGCAAGCGCGACGTCGATTACGTCGAATTCTCGGCCGAGGACGCATCGCGCAGCGACGTCGAGTATCTGATCCAGGTGTTCGGCGCGGTGATCGCCGCCGGTGCCCGCGTATGCAACGTTCCCGACACCACCGGCTACGCGGTGCCGGCGCAGCTGCGCGAGCTGTTCCGCCGTCTGAGCACCGAAACTCCCGGCGGCGACCGCGTCATCTGGAGCACGCACAACCACAACGACCTCGGACTGGCCGTGGCCAACTCGCTGGCGGCCGTCGAAGGCGGCGCACGCCAGGTCGAATGCACGATCAACGGCATCGGCGAGCGCGCCGGCAACACCTCGATGGAAGAGGTGGTGATGGCGCTGGACACGCGCCGCGACCACTTCTCGGTCGCCACGCGCGTGAACACGCGCCAGATCTACCCAGCCAGTCAGACTCTCTCGAAGGTGATCGGCGTGCCGATCTCGCCGACCAAGCCGATCGTCGGCGCGAACGCGTTCGCGCACGAGGCGGGCATCCATCAGGACGGCGTGCTCAAGAACGTCCTGACCTACGAGATCATGCGACCGGCCTCGGTTGGCCGTGTCAGCAATGCGCTGGTGCTCGGCAAGCACTCGGGGCGCCACGCCTTTGCCGCCCGCCTGAAGGAGCTGGGCATCGATCTGACCAGCATCGACGTCAACGAGGCCTTCGCCCGGTTCAAGGATCTGGCCGACAAGAAGAAGGACGTGTACGACGAGGACCTCTTCGCCATCGTCGCCGAGGATCTGGACGTGCCGCAGCACTTCGAGCTGCGCGACGTCGAAGTCGCTTCCACCCTGCACGGCGCCCCGCGCGCGAAGGTGACGATGAGGGTCGGCGGCGCCGAGCTGACCGCCAGCGCCAACGGCGACGGCATCGTCGATGCCTGCTACCAGGCCATCAAGAACCTGACGCGCATCGATCCGAAGCTCGAGAGCTACCAGGTCAAGGGCATCACCGGCGGCACCGACGCCATCGGCGACGTGTCGTGCTTCATCCGCGAAGGCGACATCGGCGTGCGCGGGCACGGAGCCCACACCGACGTGGTAATGGCCAGCGCGCTCGCGTTCGTGGACGCACTCAACCGGCTGCAGAGCCGCCGCGCGCGGCAGGCGGCGGCCGAGGAAGTGGCGGCCATCGACACGGTTGGTCCCTAGAGCCGATCATGCGGCCACGGCCGTTCGCACATCGAGCATACCGCGCGACCTCGGCGTCGTTTCGCGCGGCGAGGCCGCGCCGGGGAGCGTGAGAGTCCGCGGACTCATCGAGTATCTCGGCACGGGCTGGGCCGGCTGGCAGGCGCAGGACGGCGTGCCGACGATCCAGTGCGAGATCGAGAAGGCGATCCGCATCGCCACCGGCATCGAGCTGCGCATCGCCGTGGCCGGCCGCACCGATGCCGGCGTGCACGCGCACGGGCAGGTCATCGCCTTCGATGTTCCCGACGACACCGACCTGTTTCGCCTGCGCGGCTCGCTCAACGGGCTGACGGCCGACAGCATCTGCGTCGTCACGCTGGAGCGCGCCGGCGACGCCTTCGACCCGCGCAAGGACGCCGTCTCGCGCACCTACCGCTACACGATCGTGCACGGGCGGCCACGCTCTCCATTTCTCGACGATCGCGCGTGGACGCTCTACGCGCCGCTTCCGGTCGAGCGCCTGCTCGAGCTGGCGCCGATGGTCATCGGCGAACGCGACTTCCACGCCTTCCGGGCCTCCGATTGCGAGTCGCGAAGCACGTTCCGCAACGTCCTCGACAGCCGCTGGGAATCGGACGGCACGTCGGTCCTGACGTACACGGTGACGGCCAACGCGTTCCTGAAGCAGATGGTGCGCACGCTCGTGGGCACCATGGTCGACGTCGCGCTGGACCGGGTCACGAAGGAGACGTTCGCACTGCTGTTGTCGGGCAGGGGAACGCGGCAGGACGCGGGGAGGACCGCGCCGGCCAGGGGCCTGACGTTGCTGCGCGTCGATTATCCAGCCGACGCGCTACGGTCGCCTATTCGATGACCGTGCGGGACCAGGCGGCCGACGCGCTGCGGCCGCCTACTCGATGATCGCGTACGACCACGTCTCGGTCATTGCACCCGCCACGCTCTTCAGGAACGCCCGCAGCTCGATCGGCACGTTGCTCTTCTTCTTCAGCTGGAAGGAGAGGCGCCATCCGCCTGTGTCCGGGTTGCGCACGACGTAGTGATCGAGAAGATCGGCGGCGTCGGCCGGCGAGACCGAGATCACCGCCACCGGCGGCTGCGCGTCCGGCAGCGCATTGAGCTCCTTGCCCGTGAAGTCCAGGACGAAGCGGTTGGTGTCGCCCTTGGCGCCGGCGTCCTGGCGGGTCGCGATCACGCGCCCGCCTGGTGGAAGCTGCGGATCGTCCATGAAGAAGGAGACCGTGTAGGAGAAGTCCAGACGCTGCCCCGGCTTCGGCGGGCTGTCGGGAACCCAGTACGCGACCATGTTGTCGACGAGCTCGGTGTCCGAGGGAATCTCGTCGAGTTCCACGCGTCCGCTGCCCCAGTCGCCCTTTGGCTCGACCCAGGTGCTCGGCCGCAGCTCCATGCGCGTCTCGAGATCCTGATAATTGGCGAACGTACGGTCGCGCTGCAGCAGGCCGAAGCCGCGCGGGTTTTCCATGTGAAAGCCGCTCGCGTTGATTCGCTTGGGGTTGTCGAGCGGGCGCCACAGCCATTCGCCACTGCTGAAGTGCAGCAGCAGGCCGTCCGAGTCGTGCACTTCGGGCCGGAAGTCGTCGAAGCGGCGGCGCGAGCTTTCGCCGAAGAAGAACATGCTGGTCAGCGGCGCGATCCCCAGCTTCGTGATGGCCTTGCGCGGAAAGAGATGGGACTCGACGTCGATGACGGTGCGCGCGCCCGGACGGATGTCGAAGCGATAGGCGCCGGTGATGCTAGGGCCCTCCATCAAAGCGAGAATCACCAGATGGTCTGCGCCCGGTGCCGGCTTCTTTAGCCAGAACTCGACGAAGTGCGGAAACTCCTCGCCGGTCGGCGAGACGGTGTCGATGGCGATGCCGCGTGCCGAGAGCCCGTAGACGTTGTCGCGGCCGAGCGCGCGGAAATAGGTGGCGCCGAGGAACACGATCAGCTCGTCGTAGTATTCCTTGCTGCGCATCGGTGCGTGCACCCGCAGGCCCGCGTAACCGATGTCCTTGGGGATCCTCGCCGCAAAGTCGTTCTTGCCGTAATCAAAGGACTTGACGTCGAAGGGAACGGGGCGAACGCCGTTCTCGTCGACGACGTTGATGGCCACCGTCCGATCGTAGTAGAGGCCGGGGTGGAAGAACTGCACCTGGAAGGGCAGCGCTTCGTCTCGCCACAGCGATTTCTCGGGCTTGAACCGGATGTCGCGCCACTGATCGTAGGTCATCGACCCGACCAGCATCCACTTCGGCACGGCCTTGCGGTGGTCGCGGTATTCCTCGCGCGACAGCGTCAGCGCCCGCGCCGTGACGTCGTCGATGGAGAAGGCGTGCGCCGGTGCTGGCCTCGCGACGACCGCCATCACGGCGGCAAGCACGATGGCGGAGGCGGGCGCTGCGATGGCCCGCACCTTCGCACCCAGATCGCATTGCCGCCGGCATCGCTGCGACGGCAGCCGCCGGGTGCCGGGCGCCAACCCCGACGCGCGGCACGCGAGCGTGCAGAAGAAGCTCATTGGCATTTCCCTACGCGGCGGCCCTTGAACGTGCCGGTCACCGGTATCTCCAGCATGCCGAACGTCATCGCCAGCTCGAGCACGCCCGACACCGAGCTGGTCGTCGAGCGCAGCGAGCCGGTGCCGGCCATGGGACCTGCCGGCGTCTGGCATCGCATCTTCCAGCTGGCCGAGCTGCCGCGGATGACGACGCTGCCGATCCTGCATTCGTCGAGCTGCCGCATGACGCGCTCGGGCGTCACCACACGCTCGCGCACGCAGGTGCGGTGACGCTGCTGCCAGGCCGTCCCGCCCGTCGGATCAGGAATGGAGGAGGAGAACTCCCAGAGGCCCGGCTCGACCGGCATGCCCGCAACACCGGCCGCTGCCGCCGCGCACGGCGCCATCATCAGCATCAATGCCACCAACCACCGCCACCGCCACATCATGCGCCCGAGCCTACCGGGCCTTTTGGTACGCGTCCATTCTCGCTACCGCTGCCGATCGCGAAAGAAGCGCTTCCCCGACAGGCGCTCGGGCAGGTACGACTGCTCGCGAGCCTCTTCCTCGTGGCCGTGCGGATAGACGTAGTCCCTGCCGTAGCCGAGCTTGCGCATCAGGCCCGTCGGCGCGTTGCGAAGGTGGATGGGCACGGGCAGCGCACCGCTGGCCCGGACCTCGGCGATCGCGGCCTCGCCGGCCATGTAGGCGGCGTTGCTCTTGGGCGCCAGCGCCAGGTACGCCACCACGTGCTGCAGATTGATGCGCGCCTCGGGCAGGCCCACGAACGAGACGGCATCCTTGGCGGCCACCGCCAGCGGCAGCGCCTGCGCATCCGCCAGCCCGATGTCCTCGCTGGCGAACACGACCATCCGGCGCGCGATGAAGATGGGATCTTCTCCCGCCTCCAGCATGCGGGCGAGCCAGTACAGCGAGGCATCGACGTCGCTGCCGCGCATGCTCTTGATGAACGCGGAGACGACGTTGTAGTGCTCGTCGCCCGCCTGGTCGTACAGGAGCGCCTTCTTCTGCAGCCCCTGCTCGGCCAGCTCGACGTCGATCACGGTCTTGCCTTCGGCCCTGGCCAGATCGGCGGCGGCTTCGAGCGCGCCGAGCGCGCCGCGCGCATCTCCCTGCGCCGCCGTGGCAAGAAAGGCGCACGCTTCGCGGTCGATGGACAGGCCGCTGCCGCCGAGGCCGCTCTCGACGTCCTTCAGCGCGCGCTCGATGATGGTTGCCACCGCCTCCTCGCTCAGCGGCGACAGCACGACGACGCGGCACCGCGACAGCAGCGGGGCGTTGATCTCGAAGGACGGGTTCTCCGTCGTGGCGCCGACGAGCACGATCTCCCCGCTCTCGACGTGCGGCAGGAACGCGTCCTGCTGCGCCTTGTTGAAGCGGTGGATCTCGTCGACGAAGACGATGGTGCCCTTGCCCGACAGGCCACGCCGCGCCCGCGCCTGCTCGATCACCTCGCGGATGTCCTTGACGCCCGAGAGCACCGCCGAGAGGCTGACGAACTCGTAGCCGGAACGGCCCGCCAGCAGGCGCGCGATGGTCGTCTTCCCGCTTCCGGGCGGGCCCCAAAGGATGCACGAGCGCGGCGGCGTGGAGCCCCGCAGCATGCGGCCGAGGAACGTGTCGGCGCCGAGCGCCTCGTCCTGCCCGACCACTTCCTCGATCGTGCGCGGCCGCAGCCGCTCCGCCAGCGGAGCCTGCGCACGCAGGCGCTCGGCATCGCCGCGCTCGAACAGCGAGGACTGATTCTGCCGTTTCATGCGGCCTGGCTGGGCTGACAGGTCTGCACATCGTCGGCGCTCTCGACCGCCGCGCGCGTCAGCTTGCCGACGCCGACGCCGGTCATCGCCAGCGCCGCCAGGCCCTGGCCGACCAGCGTGAAGAACTGGACGGCGTTCAGCAGCAGGCCGTACGCCACCGCCTGCGCTTCGGGAACGCCGTACAGACCGAGCGCGACGACGGAGGCGATCTGGAAGACGCCGAACATTCCCGGCGGATTGGGCAGCGCGGTTCCGAGGCCGATGCAGACGAAGATGACGAACGGCGCTCCCATGGGAAGATCCAGGCCGAAGCCGCGCAGCAGCAGCCAGCTCGAGAAGATCGGCAGCAGCCACAATGCCAGCGTCACCACGAAGACGACCCCGACCAGGCGCTTGTCGGGAAGGATCTCGAGGCCGCCTCGCGCCGTCATGAAGACGTGCCTGGCCCTGGCCTGGAAGTGATCGGGAAGCACGCGGCCGATGGTCGCGTCGAAGAAGCGCTCGCCGCGCAGCCACACGCCCGCCACCAGCCCCAGCAGCAGCAGGAACGTGACCAGGCTTCCCGTCGACGCCTTGTGCGCCCACTTCGGAAGCTCGGCCAGCACCAGCGTCAGATGGATGATGAGCACCATCACCGCCGTGTCCATCATCTTTTCGAAGATCCAGTTGCCGACGATGGCCGGAATGCGGATGCCGGTCTTCCACGACATCAGGATCGGCCGCACGGGCTCGCCCAGGCGGAACGGCAGGACGTTGATCATCATGTAGGCGATGGAGACGACCTGCCAGCAAACCGTGAACGGCACCGACGCCAGGGGCGTCAGCTCGATTTGCCAGCGCCACGCGCGAAACACCTGGATGAGAAGGCTGACGCCAATCGCGGCCACCAGATAGCGGCCGTCGAAGTCCTCGATGGCCTGTCCCACGTCGGCCAGCGAAACCTTGCGCAGGGCGAGCCACAGACACACCGCGCCGATGAGGCAGCCGGCTGCGACCTTCCCCAGCGCGCGGTGAAGCTTCACGGCCTGAGCACTCGCTTCGACCGGATCCGTCCCTGCTCGTCGAAGTCGTAGAGAAGCGGAACGCCGGTATCGAGGTTGAGCTCGAGCACCTGCTCGCGCGTCAGATCGTCCAGGCGCATGACGATCGAGCGAAGGCTGTTGCCGTGCGCGGCCACCAGCACGTTCTTGCCGGCGCGTAGCTCAGGCATGATCCGCGATTCGAAGTAGGGGAGCGTTCGAGCCGCCGTGTCGGCCAGGCTCTCGCCATCGGGCGGCGGAACGTCGTAGCTGCGGCGCCAGATGTGCACCTGTTCGGCGCCGTACTTCTCGGCGGTCTCGGCCTTGTTCAGCCCCTGCAGGGAGCCGTAGTGTCGCTCGTTGAGCGCGTCGTCGCGCTCGGTCGCAAGACCGGTCTGACCGAGCACCTCGAGCATGATCGCCAGCGTGTCCTGTGCTCGAACCAGCGACGAGGTGAACGCAATGTCGAAATGCACGCCCGTCTCGGCGAGCAGCTCACCCGCGCGGCGGGCCTCCTGACGGCCGAGATCGGTCAGAGGGACGTCCACCCAACCGGTAAACCTGTTCTCCAGATTCCACTGCGACTGTCCGTGACGGACGAGGGCCAGCGTTGCCACGTCATGCTCCTGTTACCGTTATGCGGCGGGCGAAGGGCTGCAGTCTAGGAGGAGGATGCTGGAAGGTCCACGAAAGGGAGCGGCGGTTGTCCGCTTCCGCGAAAGCGTCTAGTATCCGCCCGCCGAAAAAGTCGGGGCCGTAGCTCAGCTGGGAGAGCGCTTGAATGGCATTCAAGAGGTCGGCGGTTCGATCCCGCTCGGCTCCACCACTTCCCTCGGCAGTTCCCTTCCATCTCATCCTGCCTTCGCTCGCTGGCTCGCCCGTGGTGCGGGCCATCGGAGGAACCGCATCCGGATCGGGGCGGCTCCGCGCCGGCCGAGCGCGCATCGACTCCATGCCGAAGCGTCGGTATTCGTCTCGAACTCGCGGCCGCTTCCACGACGGCTCCATCACTGCCGATCGCTACCCTGGAGTTGCAAACGGGCGACAACGGGTAGTGCACAGCCGCGTCCCCCCGGCTGTGCCACGCGGTGTCGGCGCTCATGCAGCAATGCAGCTGCTTCCGCTTCGTTCGCAATGGGCCTCGTGCGTTCTCGCACGATGCCGCAAGCGCTTGTTTTCTGTCGCAAATTTGTGAGACAACGACGGTTGTGTCGGATTTTCTTGGCTTTTCTCAGTGTGGAATTTGCGCTCGAGACGGCCGGCGGGGCAAAAACCTTCACCCGGATGTTGACGCGCACGCACCTGCGGCGGCAAAGTCCGGCTCGACCCCGGGGGGTCGGCGGATCCGTTGGTGGGCGGTTTCGCGGTGTAGCTGCCTCGTCCTTGGCTACAAACGCAGTGCGTGCGCGCTACGGCAATGCCGAAGCGCGCGTTCGAAGGGGCCGGCGCGGCGGGCGGCGGCGGGAAAACGGGAGACGGATCATGCAGGCATTCACGAAGTTCATCGGTGACGAAGAGGGCGGGACCGCCATCGAGTACGCATTCCTGGCGGCTCTGATCGCGATGGCCGCGGTTACGAGCATGACGTCGGTGGGGAACAACCTGTCGGCGAAGCTCGACGAGATCGCCACCGCGCTGACCTGACGCAGGCCGCGCAAATCACGAAGCAGATCGCCACGGCACGAGCCGGCCGTGGCGCCGGACGCGAGCGGTAGGTGGCCGCTCGCGACTCCAACGAGAGGGGCCAGGCACGCTCCCGCAGTGGGCGCGTGCCTGGCCCCTCTACGTTCCGGCCCGCTCCTCGGCCGCCTGCTTGAACTCCCGCACCGAGTCGGCCAGCGCCGTTTTCTCGAAGGTGCGGCGCAGCGGCCCGGGCACCCACATTCCAAGCTCCAGTCCCTGCGTGCACGTGGCCTCGGTCAGCCCCGGCTCCAGTTCGATCAGCTCGTAGTTGCCCTGGATGTCCTGCAGGTCGCCGGCCACCATCTTCCAGGTCAGCCGGTGCGGCCGCTCGCTCTCGTACGACAGAGTGTAGTGGATCGTCTTCAGGACTGCGTCGAGCTCGAATGCAACGGTCCAGCGTCCGGCGTCGGGATCGGCCGATTCGATGCGCGCGGAGCGGATCATTCGGAACCACTGCGGGTACCGCTCGAAGTCCACGAGCGTCTCGAAGCACACCTTCATGGGAGCGCGCACCACTTCGGCGTGAGAGTGTGTCTCCACGCGCGGAAGCTAGGAGCGCAAGCTCGACTTGTCAAAGCAGGTATGACGCTATGATCGCGCGGTGTCGCACCATCCCCACACCATCGTGCTGCTCGGCCGCGGCGCGCTCGCGAGGGACGTTGCGCGACAGCTGGCGGCGCAAGGCGGCGACCGTCGCGTGCTGACCATTTCCACCACGGCCGATGCGGCGCCGGGCGAGCCGTTCGTCGATCCATCCGACGTTGGCAGCTCGCGAGCGCTCGCCGAGCACCTGGCCAGCGGCAACATCCAGATGCTCGTCGTTCTGGCGCTGTCGGAGTCGCCGGTGACGCCATCGCAGCCGTGGCTGCACGATCGAGCCGTCACCGACATGGTCGTCTCGGCGATCGGCCGCTGCAGCGAGCTCGGCAGCAAGCCTCCGCCGCTGATCGTGCTCTCGTCCACTGCAGTCTACGGCGTGGCTGCCGCAAGCCCGCTGCTGTTCCACGAGCGCAGCGCTTGCATCGCGGTTTCCGAGCGATCGGCGTGCGAGCGGTGGGCGCAGGGATTGCGTGCCGCCGAGGAGGAGCTGCGCTCGCTGCAGGAAAGCCATCGCATTCGCGTCGGCGTGCTGCGCGCGGCGCCGACGCTCGGCGGCCCCCTCGACAGCACGCTCGAGGCGCTGCTCCGCTCGCGGTTTCCCGTGCGCGTGCTCGGCTACGATCCGCCGGTGCAGCCGCTCGCGTACGAGGATCTGGTGCAGGCGGTGGTGCTGGCCATCGAGCAGGGTAGTGCCGAAGTGCTCAACATCGTCGGGCGGTCGGTCGTGCCGCTGTCGCGCCTGCTGGCGATGGCCGGCGTGTACGCACCGCCGCTCCCGGGCGCAGTTGCCGATCGCATCGCGCCGGCCGCGATGGATGGTGCGCGCCTGCGATGGCGCACCGTGGCCGACGGCCGTCGTGCGATGCAGGCGCTAGGATACCGGCCCGAGCGAAGCCTGGAGGAAGCACTGCGTGCGCGACGTTGAAAACATGCATCGCCGCGATTCATCGCCTTCGCTCGGCGGCCCGGAGGAAGCAACGCGTGCGCGACGTTGAGCCCATCGTCTACAAGGCAGGACGGCTGTTCCTGCTCGATCAGCGCAAGCTGCCGCATCGCGAGGAGCTGCTCGAGCTGCACGGCGCGGCCGACACGGCGCGTGCGATCCGCGACATGGTCGTGCGCGGCGCGCCGGCCATCGGCGTGACGGCGGCGTTCGGGCTGGCGCTGCAGGCCAGAAAGTTTTCCGCGCGGCGCCTGCGCGAGGACTTCGAGAAGGCGGCAGCGACGCTGCTGGCCGCGCGGCCCACGGCCGTCAACCTGAAGTGGGGCATCGACCGGCTGCGCGAGGTGTTCGAGCGAGAGCTCGAGCGCGGCGGCAAGGCGAGCGAGCCCGAGCGCATCGCCCGGGCGCTGGCGCGCGAGGCGCAGGCGTTGATGCGCGAAGACATCGAGGCGAACCGCGCTCTGGGCGCAGCAGGTGCGGAGCTGCTCGCCAAGGGCGACGTGCTCACGCACTGCAACGCCGGCGCGCTGGCAACGGCCGGCTACGGCACCGCGCTGGGCGTCATTCGCAGCGCGTGGGAGAGCGGGCGGCGCTTTGGCGTCTTCGCCACCGAGACGCGGCCGTTCCTGCAGGGTGCGCGCCTGACGGCGTGGGAGCTGGTGAAGCTGGGAATCCCGGTGACGCTGCTGACCGACGGCATGGCCGGCTCGCTTCTGGCCAGCGGGCGCGTGCAATCCATCGTCGTGGGGACCGACCGCACCGCGGCCAACGGAGACGTCGCCAACAAGATCGGCACCTATACGCTGGCCGTGCTGGCGCGCCGGCACGGCGTGCCGTTCTACGTCGCCGCGCCTACGTCCTCGATCGATCTTGCGTGTCCCAGCGGCGAGCACATTCCGATCGAGGAGCGCAGCGAGAAGGAAGTGACGCACCTCGGCCCGCGGCGCGTCGCCACCGAAGGAGTGCGCGTCTTCAACCCGGCGTTCGACGTCACGCCGGCCGAGCTCGTCACCGCCATCATCACCGAGCACGGTGTGGTCAAGGGCGACTACGGCAAAGGTCTTCGCAAGGTCGTGCGCGCCGCCGAGGAGCAGCGACGCACGCGACGCGAGGAGCAGGTAGGAAGACGTTGACCGCTGGCCGTTGGAGCAACGCCCGAAGCCACGTGTCGAGCCCCGGCCGCAGACCGCTCGTAGCGCCGATCGTCAGAGCCGTCGCTTCGCGCCGCGTCGCTTGTGTCAGTGCGCGTCGCCGAGCTCGACCTCGAAGGCCGGGTAGCCGGCTGCGAGCAGTCGGCTCTTGAGCTCGTTCAGGGCCGGACCGGCAGGAAGCCTGCCGACGCGAACGCGGTAGAGCTTCTCGCCGCCCGAATCGACTTCGACGATCTGCACCTCGCCGAAGGCATCGCCGAGCCTCTCGCTCATCGCATCCGCGCTGCTGCGCTGTCGATACGCTCCCACCTGCAGCGTCCGCAGCGGCCCCTTCGTCTCCGCCGCGAGCGGCTGCTGCGCCGCTTCGCCGCCTGCAGGCGGCGGTCCCGCAGCGTCGGGTGCGCCCTGCGGGACGGAAGCTTCCTTCTCGGCCGCCGGCGCGCTGCCCGGCCGCGGCGGCGGCGCGATCGTCACCTCGTAGTGATCGGCGCCGGGCGATGCGCCCTGCGCGGCACATGGCGTGGCCTGCGCGCACACCACCAGCACGATCATGATCGCGGCCCGCAGCGAGTTGGCGAGCATGTGCAGACCAGCGGCCGGCGTCGTCACCGTCACCGTCGCGCCGCGAGCGCCGACGTGCATCGCCCGCATCGCAGGCGTGGGTCGCGGCGTCGTCGCAGCCGCCGACGTCGCGGTGCGAGCGCAAGCGCGCATCACCGGCGACTCGGGCACACGCCGCGCAGCCGCCGCCGTCGCGTTGAAAGCGGAAGCGTGCATCGCCGGCGGCTCAGGCACGAGCGGTTACGGCGCCGCCGAGGCGGGAGGCGAGCTGCGCATGCGCATCGCACCCGATGCACTGCTGCGGAACGGGGACGCGCTCCAGCCTGGCCAGCTTCGAGAGCATCTTCTCGCGGCGCTTTCGCACGGCCGCGTGCTTGGCCTCCGGGATCTCCGCGTCGCGCAGCGCCTTGGTCAGCGCCTCGTGCGCTTCGCGGATCAGCGATGGCGTCGCGCACACCAGGCAGCCGTCGCATCCGGCCTGCAGGCTCATCACGGCCGCATGGCCGACGCTGTAGTTGTCGGCCACCGCCTTCATCTCCAGGTCGTCGGAGACGACGTAGCCGCCGTAGCCGAGCTCCCCGCGCAGCACGCCTTCGATGACGCGGCTGCTCATCGTCGCCGGCAGCGACGGATCGAGCGCCTCGACGACGACGTGCGCCGTCATCAGCATCGGCACGCCCTGCGCGATCGCGCGCGCGAACGGGCGCAGCTCGAGCGAACGCAGCCGTGCAAGGTCGTGCGTGTCCTTGCTCAGCACCGGCAGCTCCAGGTGCGAGTCGACGCTGGTGTCGCCGTGGCCGGGGAAGTGCTTGCCGCAGCCCATGATCCCGCCCTCCGTCATGCCCTGCAGGTAGGGCAGCGCGTTGTGGATGACCTCCTCGGGCGTGGTGCCGAAGGCGCGGTCGCCGATGACGGGGTTGTCGGAGTTGGTGTGGACGTCGAGGACCGGCGCGAAATCGAGGTTGAAGCCGGCAGCGCGAAGCTCGGCCGCATGCGCGCGACCGACCTCGACCAGCAGGCCGGGATCGCCCGCGCGAGCCATCGTCAGGGCGGGCGGGAAGTGGGTGAACTCGGGCGCCTCGCCCATCCGGTGGACGCGGCCGCCCTCGTGGTCGATGCACAGGAGGAAGCCCTGGCGGCCGTCGCGGATCTGCCGGTTGAGCTCGGTAACCTCTCGCGTTCCCGCGACATTGCGCCGGAACAGGATCACCCCCAGCGGATCGATGTCCGCCAGCAGCCGGCGCGCCTCCGCGTCCAACTCGGGGCCCGGAAGGCCGATGATGAGGAGCTTGCCCGCTTCCGCCGCCGCCTCGCCGCCGTGCATCGGCGGACCATAGCACAGCATCGGAACTCGCGGGACTCGCTGCACGCCCGCAGGATTGACCGAGGCTCGGCACCGTTTGTAGACTCCCGCGCCGCTGAGTGGTATCGGGCGGCGGGGAGGAGGAGAGGGCGTGCTACAGGAAGCTCGCTACATCGCGCTGGAGGGACCGATCGGGGTGGGGAAGTCCTCTCTGGCGGCGGCGCTGGCCAAGGAGTACGGCGCCCGCCTGGTGAAGGAGCCGGTAGAAGAAAACCCTTTTCTTCCGAAGTTTTATGAGGATCCTGACCGCTACGCGATGACCGCGCAGCTGTCCTTCCTCGTCGAGCGCTATCGCCAGCAGCAGGAGCTGGTCCAGATGGACCTGTTCCAGCAGTCGGTGATCAGCGACTACCTGTTCGCGAAGGATCGCATCTTCGCGGGGCTGACCCTGGCCTCGGACGAGCTGGGCCTCTATGAAAGGATCTACAGCCTGCTCGATGCCAGGCTTCGCAAGCCGGACCTCGTCGTTTTTCTGGATGCCCAGACCGAGGTCCTGCTGAGGCGGCTCAAGAAGCGCGATCGGTCCTATGAAAGAAGGATCGGTCGGGATTATATAGAGCGCGTAGCCGAGGCGTACCGCAGGTACTTCCACGGCTACCGGGACACTCCGCTCCTGGTCGTGAGTTGCTCGGACATCGACTTTGTCGAAAACGGCGGCCATCTGGCCGACCTCGTCCGGGAAATCGGATCGATGGGGCAGGGCGTCCAGTATTACGTACCGCTTGGATCCTGAGGGATCGGCCCGGTTCTTCGCTGCGAAGCATCGCGCCTGACCCTCTTACAAGGACCGAGACGGGGTTCGACAGTGAGCTGGCTCCTCACCTTCCGCGACGGTGTCTGCGTCGCGGGTCTCCCAGCCGGCGATCGTCGTCCTACCGCAACGGTCCAGGAGGTCGATCGATGGCTGCTTGCTTCGAAGAAGCGAAAGTAACCGTTCCGGCAATCCTGGCTGCCAAAGGCGAGCGCAAGCTCGCGATGGTGACGGCCTACGATTTCACGTTCGCACGCCTGGCCGATCGCGCCGGCGCGGATCTTCTTCTCGTCGGCGACTCGCTCGGCATGGTGATGCAGGGATGTGAGAACACCCTGAGCGTGACCATGGACGAAATGGTCTACCACACGTGCATGGTCGCACGCGGCCACAGGCGCGCGCTGGTGGTCGGCGACATGCCATTCCTCTCCTACCAGGTCAGCGTCGCCGACGCGGTGGCCAATGCCGGGCGTCTCATCAAGGAAGGCGGCGCCGAGGCGGTCAAGCTCGAGGGCGGCGTGCACGTGGCCGAGACGGTCGCTCGCATCGCGGCGATGGACATTCCGGTGATGGGCCACATCGGCCTCACCCCGCAGTCCGTGCATCGCATGGGCGGGCACAAGGTGCAGGGCCGCAAGCCCGGCCGCGAGGCGGGCGGCCGCGAGCGTCTGCTCGAGGATGCGCTGGCGCTCGAAGATGCGGGAGCGTTCGCCGTCGTCATCGAAGGCGTGCCGGCCGATCTTGCCGCCGAGATCACGGCCGAGCTCACCATTCCGACCATCGGCATCGGTGCCGGCGTGCACTGCGACGGTCAGGTGCTGGTGCTGCACGACGTGCTCGGCCTCGAGGACCGTCTGGCGCCCAAGTTCGTCAAACGCTACGCCGAGCTCGGAAGCGCCGCCGTCGATGCGATGGCCCAGTACGTCGACGAGGTGCGCGCCGCGCAGTTCCCGACACCCGCGCATTCCTTCTCCTCCCCGCGAGCCGTGGCGCTGGCGAAAGAGGCGTAGCGAAGACCTGACCGCTCCGGCAACGGCGATGAAGATCATCCGGTCAGTGGCGAAGATGCAGGAGCTGTCGCGGCAGGCGAAGAGCGGCGGGCTCACCGTCGGGTTCGTGCCGACGATGGGCTATCTGCACGACGGACACGTCTCGCTGGTGCGCACGGCGCGCGAGAACAGCGACCTGGTCGTCGTGTCGATCTTCGTCAACCCGACGCAGTTCAACAGCGCCGAGGACTTCGCCAACTACCCGCGCGACGAGAAGACCGACGAGGCGCTGCTCGAGGAGGAGGGCGTGGACGTGCTCTTCCTTCCCAGCGCCGAGGAGGTCTATCCGCCCGGCGCCAGCACGCGCGTGCAGGTCTCGGGCCTGACCGACAACCTTTGCGGCGCGTTCCGCCCCGGTCACTTCGAAGGCGTCACCACGGTGGTTGCCGCGCTCTTCCACATGGTGCAGCCGGACGTGGCGGTCTTCGGGCGCAAGGACTTCCAGCAGCTCCAGGTCGTCACGCGCATGACGCGCGACCTTCACTTCCCGATCCGCATCCTTGCCGGCGAGACCCTGCGCGAGAGCGACGGGCTGGCAATGAGCTCGCGCAACGCGCGGCTCGGCGCCAAGGAGCGAGCGCAGGCGCCCGCGATCTACCGCGGCCTGCAGGCCGCGGCCGCCGCCTACGCCGCCGGCGAGCGCACCGCCGCTGTACTCAAGGACGCCGCGCGAGCCGAGCTTGCCGCGTTCCGCGTCGAATATCTGGAGATCGTCGATCCCGACGCCGTCTCGGCCACCGAAACGGCCGACGAGCGTTCGGTGATGGCGGTTGCCGCATGGCTCGGCCCCGTGCGGCTCATCGACAACGTGGTCCTGGCCGAGGAAGCCGCAAGGCTGCACGAGCGCACGTCGACCGCATCGGTGCGGCGGCAAGCGACAAACTGACGGAGTCTCATACAACCATGCGAAAGATGCTCAGAGGCAAAATCCATCGGGCGACCATCACCGGCGCCGACTTGGAGTACGAAGGCAGCGTCACGATCGACTCCGATCTGCTCAAGGCATCCGGGATCATCGAGAACGAGGCCGTGTGCATCTGGGACGTGACCAATGGCGAGCGCTTCGAGACCTACGCCATCGAAGGCCAGCCCGGCTCCGGCGTCGTCTGCGTCAACGGCGCCGCCGCGCACAAGGTCAACGTCGGCGACCTCATCATCATCGCCGCCTTCGGGTGGATGAGCGACGAGGAGGCGCTGAAGTGGAAACCGTCGGTCGTCTTCGTCGACGACAAGAACCGCGCCGTCGACCTCGGCCGCAAGCACGAGATCGGCGGACAAGCGCACCTGAAACGAGTCTGGGGCTGAGTCCGCCGAATCCATCCTGCTGGTCCGCACGGCGCCGGCTATAGTCGGCAGGATGGACGCGCCCGCGCAGGCCCAGGAGAGTCTGGCGCCCCGGCTCGAAGTCTCCTGCAGCGTGTGCGGGACCGCCGACTACCGGCTGATCGCCAGCGCGCATGAGCTCGAGGCTCAGCGGGAATACCTCATCCGGTTCCACCGCCGCCGCCTGCGCCCGCCCGACCGGCCCGACGCGGCGCATGGGCAACGCCCGGCGGCAGCCGACGCCGTCGCGCCCGACGCGGCGCATGAGCAACGCCCGGCGGCAGCCGACGGCGTCGCGCACGACACGGGGCCGAAGCAGCGAACCGCGCGCGACGGGCAGAGCGCGCCCGAGAGCACGGCGACCGCGCACGACAGCGTGGACGACTCCGCGCTCGAGGAGCGCGCCGACTTCACGCAGAACTACGCGACCAACATCGTCGCGTGCACGCTCTGCGGCCTGATCCTGCGCCACCCGCGTCCGCCTGCCGACGCCATAGCCGCGGCCTATGCGGCCGATACGTACGGCGAGGAGCGCCTTGCCGCGCTGTACCAGTCGCAGGTCGAGCTGTTCCGCCCCAAGGCGCAGCGGCTGCAGCGGCTGCTAGGGTCGCGCCGCGATCCGGTGGTGCTGGAGATCGGCAGCTTCGTTGGCGGCTTTCTGGCGGCTGCGCGCGAGCTCGGCTGGAGCGCATTCGGCATCGATCCTGGACAGGAGGTGGTGGAGTTCTGTGCGAAGCGCGGGCTGTCGGTGCTTCGCGAGGAGGTCGAAAGCTGCGAGTTCCCCGCCGCCGGCGCCGACTGCATCGCCATCTGGAACACGTTCGATCAGCTTCCCAATCCGCATCCGATCCTGCGCTCGGTGCGCCATTCCCTGAGGCCGGGAGGAATCCTGGCCGTTCGCGTTCCGTGCGGTCCGTGTTTCGAGCACGCGATGCGCTGGCTGCGCCGGGCGCCGCATGCGCTGCATGCGCCCGTGCTGGCCGCGCTGGCGTGGAACAACCTGCTGTCGTTCCCGTATCTGCACGGGTACTCGCTGGCCACGCTGGACCGGCTGATGGGACAGTACGAGCTCGAGCGCGTCGGTTTCACCGCCGACGTGCTCACGCGCCTGGCCGATGATCAGACCCGACCATGGGCGGCGTGCGAGGAACGCGTCCTCAAGGGCGCTTGGCGCGCCGCTGCGCGCGCAGCCGCAGCGATCGCACCCGAGCGGGCCGCGGATCGGACGCCGTGGTTCGACGCCTACTACCGCATGCCCGCCCGGGCCTCCTGACGGTCACTCGTTCTCCGCCTCCACGTGGGCCGACAGCTCCACGCCGCCGGCTGCCGAGAACATCGAAACGAGCTTGGACAGCACCGCAAATTCCACATCGTAGCCGATGGTGACGGTCACGTCGGTGCCGGGCTCGCCGCCGGCGTTGGCGACGGTGATGCTGGCCGCGGATGCGTCCAGCCCGGCGTCCTCCAGCATGGTGGTGGCCGCCGCGATGACCTCGCTCTCGGTTGGCCGCGGACAGCTCGCCTCCGATCCGACGCGTGCCGCCTCCCCGGCCGCATTGGCAAGCGTCTGCCGGATGATGAACGCGCGGCCGAACTCGACAGTCGCGAACAGCGTCATCAGCATGAACGGCATGGCCATCGATACCTCGAGGACCGCCACGCCGCGGCTGTTCTGCTCCTTGAACCTCTTCGGACGAAACATTGGCCTTTCTCCTTAACGCACGAGGTCGGGGCCGCCGGCCAGCACGCCGAAGTCGGGCCCGCCGCTCTCGGACAGCTCGATCACGTCACACTGCACGCGCGCTTCGATGCGCTTGTCGGGGGCCGTCAGGACCTTGGTGATGACGGCGCGTGCGACGCCGATGATGCGGATCCATCCGTTGGGGTTGCTGCAGTCGTCGCGATCGTAAACCGGGATCAGCACGGGCATCTCCCCGGCGGCGTTCTTCTTCGCGTTGTACAACGCGAGCAGCTCGTTGATCGCGCTCGTGACGGTACCGCCGCTGAAGATGAAGCTGGTGCTCTGCACGTCGATCTCGGGACTGACGAAGGTGTTCGTTCGAAGGCCGTTCAGGATGGCTTTCAGCTCCGAGCCGCTGGCCGGCGCCTGCTCGAACGTGTGCCAGCCTGCGCAGCCCTCGGTGCTGCCGGTCGGATAGAACGTGATGGTGTTCTGAACGCTGCACGGCGAAGCCTTGCCCTTGTACCAGGCCTTGGCGATCGCCACGGGAAAGTCTGCGCTGCCGGGCGGCAGGTAGCGCACGCCGCTGATGCGCGCGGCCGCATCGCTGCGAACCGGGAAAGCGTCGCGGCCCGTGATGCCTGCGAAGAGTCCCGGCACCATCCCGTTGGAAACGTCGTCTCGGCGCGCCGTCACGGCAGCTGCGTCGACGCGCTCGTTGGTTTCGATGAACTGCCCGGTCGAGTTGTCCCACCGGCCGATCTTGACGTCCTCGGGAGCAACGGTGATTGAGACGCCGCCGGCGCTGTTCTTGAGCGCGCGCTGGTTGGCTGCCTCCGCGACTCGAAGCTTTTCGGCCGGCGTCAGGCTGTTGCTCAGGAAGTCTTCCCGCCCCTCGTCCATGTACACGCGCGCGATCTCTTTGGCTGCCGACTCCGCAGCAAGATCGGCTACCGTCTGCAGCTCGGCGTGCGTGACGAACAATTGACCGCCGTCGATGACGAGCGCTGCCATCGCCAGCGTCCCCGCAAGAGTTCCGGCTACACCGACGGATGTTCCGCCGCGTTCCGACGCGTGGCGTGTCGTCGACATTCCGGATACGTCGACTTTGGTGCACCAAAGCCGTCTTCGCCCTCGCGTGCTTTTCGTCTCATGGCCGACCCGGCAAGTGCGTGTTACTTGTCTCAAGAAAACGAGACAGCGTTCCCAATTCAGGACATTCGATGTCTCACCCATTCTCATTTCAGGATTGCAGTCCGGTGACGTGCTACCGCGTTTCCGGATCGCGGACACTCCCCCTTGCAACGTCGCGTTCATGTGTGGCTCCTCGGATCGCTGCGCCAATGGTAGATTCGCGAGAGCGTCCCCCTTGTTCCCACCGGACGCATCAACGCTTGGCACGCAGATCCGCAGCAGCATGAGCAAGGCGGGGACCATTCGTGCCAGGCGGCTTTAAAGGTTCTAAGGCTGTTGCCGCTGCGCAAAGTTCGGCATGGCCATTCCACGTGCTAGAGAGCAGGGATGGCCAAGCCGGCAAAGGGATCCAAAGCGGCCACGGGACGCATCGCCGAGAACCGAAAGGCGCGGTTCAACTATGCCATCGAGGAGACTCTGGAGGCGGGAATCGTTCTGACCGGAACCGAAGTGCGCTCGGCGCGCGCCGGCGGCGTCAACCTCTCGGACTCGTACGTTCGCATCCAGGGCGGCGAGGCGTGGCTTCTCAACTGCCGCATCTCTCCGTATCCACCGGCCGGCCGCTTCAACCACGACCCGTTGCGCGAGCGCAAGCTGCTGCTGCACCGCCGCCAGATCGACCGGCTCGACGGCCGCAGCCGCACCGAAGGCTACACGCTGGTGGTGACGCGGATGTATTTCGACGAAAAGGGCCGCCTCAAGGCCGAGGTCGGCCTGGGCCGCGGAAAAAAGCTCTACGACAAGCGCGCCAGTGCGCGCGAGAAGGACGCCAAGCGCGAGATCGAGCGGGCGATGCGCCACCGCGGGTGATCCCGCGACCGGCCGCGCGTCAGCCGAGGCGGCCGCACGTCAGCCGAGGCGCCGCGCGTCAGCCGAGGCGGCCGCGATCAATCTTCCCGGTCGCGTTGCGCGGGATCTCCGACAGGAAGCGGTATACCCGCGGCCGCTTGTACGGGGCGAGCGTGCGCTCGGCCTCCTCGCGCAGCCGCCGCTCGAGCTCGCCCGCATCGACGACACCGGGAGCGGCGACGACGAACGCGCCCACGACCTCGCCGAGATCCTCGTGGGCCACGCCGCTCACCACGACTTCGGCCACGCCGGCAACCGCCGACAGCGGCGCCTCGACTTCGCCCGGAACCACGTTGGAGCCGCCGACGATGATGAGCTCCTTGAGGCGCCCGTCGACCCACAGGTCGCCGCGCTCATCGAAGTGACCGAGGTCGCCGCTGCGAAAGAAGCCGTTCTCGAACGCCGCCGCGTTCGCCTCCGGCGCGTTGCCATAGCCCGGCATGACCGCGGGGCCGCGGACGCAGATCTCGCCGCGCTCGCTCGCGCGCCCGATCTCGCGCTGCAGGTAGCGGCCGATGTCGGTGCGCAGGGCCACGGTGGTGCCGGGTAGCGGCGCACCGACGGTGCCGGGGCGCGGATGCGCCGGCGAGGTCGACGTGATGATGCCGGTCTCCGTCAATCCGTAGCGGTTGATCAGAGCGGCGCCGAGCCGCTCGCGCACGCTGTGCCAGAGCGCCGACGGCAGCGGCGCCGACCCGCTGACAGCCAGGCGCAGGCTCGCCAGCGCGCCCTCGCTGCCTTCCGCCTGGACGAGCCGTGCATAGATGGTCGGCACCGCCATCAGCAGATCGATGTCGCACGTGCGCAGAGCGGCCAGCGTGGAGGCGGGCTCGAACGCCGGCAACAGGGTCACGCGATTGCCAGCCAGCAGCGACCCGTACAGCGCCACGACCAGGCCATGGAAATGATGCGCGGGCAGCACGTGCAGGAGGCGGTCGTCGCTGCTGCGCTGCCACAGCGTGGCCAGCGACTGCAGGTTCGAGCGCAGGTTGCCGTGCGTCAGCGGCACGCTCTTGGGAGCTCCAGTCGTACCCGAGGTGAAGATGACGAGAGCGGTGGCATCGTCGGCGACGTCGGCAGGAGCGAGCGCGCGGCGCGCGGCTGCCGCATCCGAAAGGGCAGGTGGCTCGGCGTCCTCCGTCCACCATTCCACGGCCGCGACCTTTGGCGCAGGCCGCTCGCCATGCTCGAGCGGTCGCCGCGCGCCGGCAGTCGCATGCGGCTCGGCATCGTTCCTGAGGGACGATGCGTGGCGCTGCGCGGCGTGTGCGTCGGCAAAGGATCGCGAAGAGACCACCAGACGCGGACGCGCGGCGGCAAGAACCCGGGCGACCTCCGGCCCCGTCATTGCCGTGTTGATGGGGACGACCGCGTACCCGCCCGCCAGCGCGGCAAGGTGCAGAGGCGCAAGCTCGGGCCCGCGAGAAAGCGCCAGGGCGATGCCGTCGCCGGGCCGGAGCCCCTGCGCCGCAAATGCCGCCCGCCACGTGCCGGCGCGCACCAGCAGCTGATCAGAGGGGAGCGACCATGCCGGCTGCGCGCGCGCGTCGACGCCGGCGAGGACGCAGCGCTGCGCGTGGCGGCGATGGGACTCGAGGATGTGTTCAGCGAGGTTCAGGCGCGGACCTTGTCAGGGGCCGCTGGTGCGGCGGGCAGTGCGCCGCCCGAGCTCAGCGCTGCGGCTTCCAGCGCAGCACGAACTTCTCTTCGGTCATCGTCTCGGGCGACTTCTGCTTGGCCAGGATGGCGTCGGAGGCGCGAAGCTCGCGGATCTTCGCCAGCGCTTCCTTGCCCTGCGCCATGCCGTGCCGCACCAGGTAGCAGCCCACGACCATGCCGGTGCGGCCGTTGCCGTTGGAGCAGTGGACGAGGGTGGGGCTGTCGCGGCCATCGATCTCGGCGTCGATGGCGTCCAGGATCAGCTCCATCTCCTGCTCGGTCAGAGTGTTGCCGTCCTCGATGGCGTAGCGCGCGATCTCGACGATGACGCCGCGCTCCTCGCCCATCTTCTCGAGCACGTCCTCGTAGGGAATGTAGTGATCGCCGCTCTCGATCTCCTCCATCTCCTCTTCGGGCATGAGGTTGATGACGGAGTGGATGCCGCAATCCAGAAGCGCCTTCATGCGCTGCTCGGTCGCTGCCTTGGTGGGGCCGCCGGGATAGGCGCCTGCGAGCAGAACCTGCGGAATGACCCAAAAGGTTCCGGGGAATGGTGTTGCTGGATCTGGATTGCTCACGGGAGGAAGTGCGCGCAAGCGAAGGCGTCAGTTTTTTCGAGCGGCGCCACTGTTACTCGTCGGAATTGCCTAGGTCAAGCAGGTTCCGTCGGTCTGGACGAGGCTTTCTGCGGCCTTGCCGTGAGCGTCGAGCGTTGCGCGGGCGCCCGGTCGATTTGTTGCGTGGCAGCACGTCCGAGCGTAAGGTCCGCGTCGCCGAAGGATCGCTGTCGCATGACGCGCCGTGCGTCGATGCGATGCCGGAAGGATCGCGCGCGGCGCCTATTTCAACGTCCCGTCAGGAGGAGACTTTCATGAGAGAGTTCGGCCTATACATCAACGGCCAATGGGAAGCCGCCAAGGGCGGCAAGACCGCACCCACCATCAATCCGGCCACCGAAGAGCCGTGGGCCAACGTCGCCGTCGCCGACCGTGAGGACGTCCGCAAGGCGGTGGCCGCCGCTAAGAAGGCCCACGACAGCGGGGTGTGGCGCAACAAATCGCCGCAGGAACGCGGCGAGATCCTGCAGAAAGTGGCCGCCGCCATCTTCGAGCGCCAGGACGAGCTGGCGGCCGCCGAGGTGCAGGACGGCGGCGGCACGATGCGCAAGGCCATGAGCATGGACGTCCCCGGCGCCGCGCAGACCTTCTTCCATTTCGGTCAGTTCATCCAGGGCGACGAGTACAAGGCGATGCTGCAGGAGGAGTACGACGAGACCGTTCCGATCCCGTCGCACAACCTGGTCGTGCGCGAGCCGATCGGCGTCACCGCCGGCATCACGCCGTGGAACTTCCCGATGATCATGGGCGCATGGAAGATCGCGCCGTCCATCGCGGCCGGCAACACCTGCGTCATCAAGCCCGCATCCGTTACGCCCGTGACCACGCTGATGCTGGCCGAGATCTGTACCCAGGCGGGTGTTCCGGCCGGCGTCGTCAATGTCGTCAGCGGCCCCGGCGGCACGGCCGGTGAGGAGCTGGCCACGCACCCGGACATCGGCAAGGTCGCCTTCACCGGTTCGACCGAGGTCGGCAAGCGCATCATGCAGCTCGGCGCCGGAACGTTGAAGAAGGTCACGCTCGAGCTCGGCGGCAAGTCGCCCAACATCATCCTGCCCGACGCGAACCTGGATACCGCGGCGCTGGGCGCGCTGTTCGGGACGTTCATGCATCAGGGACAGATCTGCGAGTCGGGTACGCGCGTGCTGGTGCACGAGTCCATCCACGACGAGTTCCTCGAGAAGATGGTCGAGGGCATCAAGCGCATCAAGATCGGCGACACGATGGATCCGACCACGGGCATGGGCCCGCTCGTGAATGCGCAGCAGCGCGAGACGGTCGAGAAATACGTCGCGCTCGGCAACGAGCAGGGCGCCAAGTGCGTCACCGGCGGCAAGCGCCCCGACGGCATCAGCAAGGGCTACTACTTCGAGCCGACGATCTTCGACCAGGTCGACAACAAGATGCGCATCGCGCAGGAGGAGATCTTCGGCCCGGTGGTCTCGGTCATCCGCTTCAAGGATGAGGATGAGGCCGTGCGCATCGCCAACGACTCGGTCTACGGCCTGGGCGGCGCCGTGTGGTCAGCCAACAAGGAGCGTGCGGTGGCGCTGGCGCGTCGCATCGAGACCGGCACGGTGTGGGTCAACGACTACCACATGATCAACCTGCGATTCCCGTTCGGCGGCTACAAGCAGAGCGGAATCGGCCGCGAGCTCGGCAAGTGGGGCATGGCCGAGTACCACCAGCTCAAGCACATCCACGTCGGCGAGCACACCGGCCCCGAAGGCAAGTTCTACTTCCAGATGCTCCTCAACTGACCGCGGCGCGGGGCGCGTCCACCAGACGCGCCCCGCCACGCGCGGCGGTGCCTGAGCAGCGGGTACGCCGCTCGGGCACGGGCGACATCCTGCCGTTCGCGAACCACGCAGCCACCGGCACTTTCACGATCGACATGCCCACCATCGATATCACCGCCCGCGCCGCTGAGATCGTCGAGCGCGTGCGCGCGCAGCGCAGCGGCCCGCTGACGTTCACCATCGACGGCGGCTGCTGCGAAGGGACGGCGCCTCATCTGTACGAGCACTACGTGCTCGCGCCCGGCGCGCACGCCGTGGCGGAGGTCTGCGCCGTTCCCGTCTACATGCCCGAGGCGATGGCGACGCTGTATGAGGACGCGCGCGTGACCATCGACGTCGTCGACGATCCCCTCTCGGACGCGATGTCGCTGGAGACGGAGTACGGAGTGCGGTTCGTGCTGCGCGAGAGCGCGAGCGGCGCCGCCGAGTAACTCGAGGCCGCGCAGTCCAAGCGCGCGGTCGACCAGCAACTCGAGGCCGCGCAGACTAGCGCGCGGTCGACCAGCCGATCTTGCAGACGCCGCCTTCGCCCTCGTAGTAGCGCTGCAGCTGCTCGCGGCACCTGGCAAGCGCGGCGGCCTGCGCCGCCCTGGCCGTGGCATCGCACGCGCCGGTCGAGATCCCGAAGCCTGCCGCGCGAGCCACCGCGCAGTGTCCGCCCGGCTGCGTGGACGCGGTGTGCACGCACGCGGCCGGCGATTTGCTGGTTCGGCCGCAGCCCTGCTGCGCGCACTCGCGCGCGGCGGCAGGATCGGAGCGCCAGCAGGCGCCCCAGCCGCCGCCGCCGTGCTTCCCATCGGTCGGCTCGGTGAAGATCGATGCGAATGCGGTGGAGGGGACCGACCGCGATCCCGATACGACGGCAGGCGGCGGATCGACTTTGGCCAGCGCTCTCGGGCTCGGGTCAGACTCGCTCGTGCGGCCGCGCGGAGCTTCTTCGGCCGGTTCCTCGACCGCGGCGAAGCGGTCATCCCGCGCGGCGCGCGGATCGTCGTACTGCTGGCGAGGGGCCGCGTCGCCGTATCCGTCGCGACCGCCATCGGAGCGCGTGTCGTTGCCGGGCAGATCGCCGGAGCGCGGGCTGTCGCGCATCGCGCGCTCCTCACCGCCGCGGCCGGCCGCCTCGGCGCCGGCGCGCGCCTCATCGCCGCGGCGAGCGGCCTCGGCGCCGGCGCGCTCCTCATCGCCGCGGCGAGCGGCCTCGGCGCCGGCGCGCTCCTCATCGGCGCGGCGAGCGGCCTCGGCGCCGGCGCGCTCCGTCTTCGCCGCCGCCGCCAGCCGTGCCTGCTCGGCCTTGGAGGCCGCGGCCTCGCGCGCTCTGGCCTCGGCCTGCTCCTTCTGCATGCGCGCCTCGACCTTGGCCCTGGCCTCGGCGGCGATGCGGGCCTGCGCCTCGGCTCTGGCCTTCGCCTCGGCCTCGGCCTTGGCCCGCGCTTCTTCCTGCGCCGCGGCAATGGCCACGGCCTTGAGCTTGGCCTCCGACATCGCCTTCTCGAGCGCCTCGGCGCGCGCTTCGGCTTCGGCTCGCGCCTTCGCCTCGGCTTTGGCCTTGGCCAGAACCTCGGCCATGGCCGGATCGATATTCGGATCGACGTCGACCGCCGCAGCCGATCGCGATGCATCGGCCGCCGATCCCGGGGCCGCACCGGCGACGTTGCCACCGCCGGCGCCCGCGCCGGCGCGAGCTGTCGATGCACCGTCCGCTGCGACCGCAGTCCCGGTGCCCCTGGCAGCGTCCGCCGAAGCGCTGCCAGCCGCCGCGCCGCCCGGCGCGGCGCTGCCAGGCGAAATGCCGCCAGCCGCACCGCTGCCAGGCGCAGCCGGCACGCCCGGCGCGACGGCGCGACCAGAGGCGGGCGCCGTCGCTGCACCGGCAGGCGAAGCATCGTGTGTGGTTTCCCTGTCGCCGGCGGCGATCATCTGCGCGTCGTCGGCCGCAGGCCCGCCGCGTGCGCGCGCCCACATCAGCGAGGTCGCATACAGCGCACCGCCCGCGAAGATGACCATCGTCGCGGCAATCATCGTCTTCGCGAACACGCTCATGCCGCGCGGCTCAGCGGCGTACGATTCGACGTCGTAGTCGAGCGGCCTCGGCATCCGGTACGCCGGATGGGGAACGGCCGGTGCGGGCTGCGGCAAAGCAGCCGTATTCGCAACGACGGGCGGCGGCGCGCCGGCCGCTTGCACCGTCGCGCTGGCCTCGCCGGCGGCGCCCGCTTTTCCCGTCGCCTGGGACTTTGCATCTACCGGAGCTGCAGCGCCGCCAGCCGCGGCAGCACCGCCAGCCGCAGCACCACCTCCGCCGGCAGGTGCACCGCGCGCATGCGAAGCCGCGGGTGCAGCGCTCGCAGCCGACGAGCCCGCAGCGGCGCCCGTGGCCGCCACGTCGCGCGCATCCGCAGCGGCGCCCGCAGCGCTGCGTGCACTCTGCGCATCATCGGCCGAAGCCGCCGCCGCGCCTGCGTCCTCACCGCCCGCGCCGCGACCTGCCGCGGGCCCGGCCCGCCCGCTTTCCGCAAGCGCACGGGCGAACTCATCCATCGTAGGGAAGCGTCCCGACGGAATCGGCGAGCGCGCACGCTCGATGGCCGCGACGAATGCCGCCGGCAGATCCTTGCGCACGGCGTCGAGCGGCTTGCCGCTGACGGCCGGCACGCTGCCGGTGAGCATCTCGTACAGCACGACGGCCAGCGAGTACTGATCGGGCCGGCCATCGAGGCCGCGTTCTCCGCGAACCTGCTCGGGCGCGAGATAATGCGCCGTCTCCTTGGCAACGCCTGCAACGGCCGGCGGCGTCCAGCCCGGAGGACGCGGAATGCCGACGTCCATCAGCTTGATGGTCGCGTCGTCGCAGAAGAAGACGTTCTCGGGCTTCAGGTTCCTGTGAACGGTGAAGTTGTGCATGTAGGCGAGCGCGTTGCTCAGCGCCTCGCCCACGCGCAGCACTTCGTCGTAGCGGAACTGGCCGCCGCTGGTGAAGCGCTCCTGCATCTCCACGCGCAGCGTGCGTCCCGAGAGCAGCTCCATCGTCAGGAAGTAGTTGGGTCCCTCGCACTGGACGTCGTAGACCTTGACGATGTTTCGGTGCGAGAGCTCGCCCGCCACGCGCCCTTCGCGCAGCAGCCGCTCGCGGGCCTTGTCGTTGGGGATCAGGCCCGGGAGCATGATCTTGAGCGCGACCTCGATCTGCCGCTTGCGATCGTAGGCGCAGTAGACCGCGCTCATGCTTCCGGCGCCGAGGACGCGCTTGATCTCGTAGCGGCCCGCGAAGACGTCGCCCGGCGCTACGCCGATGCGCTCGAACATCGTGGCCGGCTCGTTGCCGGTGCCGAAGTACCTGGGCTGAACGCGCTCGTCGGGACGGTTCAGGGCCTGCTCGGCCTCCTGCAGGGTCTTGACCAGGAAACGGTGGGCGGCCTCGAGCTCGGCCAGCTGCTCGCGGTGCTGGAAGCGGGCGTCGTCGGTGGTGGCCACCGACAGCAGGGTCGAGAGCTGACGCTTGCGCGTATCGAAGGCGGCCTTGAGCTCCCGACGGCCGAAACCTTCGTCCAGCCCCATCACCTCCAGTGCACGGACCCGTTCCACGCTGCTCCCCTCCACCCGTTGCTTTAGAGCCACTTGGCGACTGCGGCAAACACTTCCGTCAACAAGTTACGCAAGGTCAGGATGATAGGGCGGGCGGGCGCCGAGGCCGGCGGCGGCGGGGCCGATGATGGCGGCGGGCGGAGGCTACGACGCCGGCGGCAGGGCGGCCGATGTTGCGGTTGGCGATGCCATGAGTCGCTCCACGTGGCCGCTGATGCGGTGGGCGGAGGCTACGACCCGGCCTGCGGCGGACAGACGAATGTTGCCGCGGCGCGCCCGACCTCCTCCTCGTGCCCGATGAGGAAGTGATCGGCGCCGCTTACGACGACGGTCTGCGACAGGGCCGGCAGCGCGCGGCTGAGCTGCTCGAAGTCGCCGAGGCGGCAGTAGGGGTCGCGGTCACCGGCCAGCAGCAGGACCGGCTTTGCCAGAGAGGGCGCGGGCAACTCGCCCATCATGGCAAGGGGCGGGGCAACGGCCACGACGCAGGAGACCAGGTCGTGGGACGCCGAGGCGAGCGCGACCGCCGCGCCGAAGGAATAGCCGGCCAGGGCGACGTCGGAGACGCCGATCTCGGAGGCGAGGAACGCCAGGGCCGCGGCAGCATCGGCGGTCTCGCCGCGGCCGCCGGCATGAATGCCGCCGCTTCGGCCCACGCCCCGGAAATTGAAGCGCAGCGTGGCCTGGCCGGCCGCGCGAAGATGCTCGGCCAGCGCGATGACGACGTTGTTGTCCATCGAGCCGCCGTAGAGCGGATGCGGATGGCAGATGACCACGCCGCCGGCCGGCTGCTCGGGCAGGGACAGGCGGCCCTGCAGCCGCAGGTCGCCGCATGGGAAGAAGATGTCGCGCTCCATGGCTGGCCGGGATTAGGCGGCTGGCCGAGGTGGAGCAAGGGCGGGCGGCGCACATGGCGCTTGGGGCGATTGGCGCAGTGCACGAGCGAAGGTGGTCGGGGCGGGCCGCTCAACAATAGGAGATGAGAGGTTGTCGCATGCGCCATGCGGCCTTATAGTCCCTGGCGGAACGTAACGTTCATCCCTTCGGGGGCGATATGGGCTCGACGAAGGTCATGAAACAGGAGCTGCATGCCGAGCGCTCTGCCGACTCGTTAATCCGGTAGAAAACAACGTAACTGCGGATAACACCGATTACGCTCTCGCTGCTTAATTAGCAGCGACGTCCTGCCCTCACTCTCCCGCTGTGTGGGACAGGGCGTAATGATGCGGGATAGGGATCTGGTGCTACGCCGTCTGGCGCCAGCTCGAAACAGTAGACGGCTGGCTGTCCGGGAGCCCGTCCGTAGGCGCTCCGGCCAGTGAGATAAAATTACGGACTAAGCATGTAGAGGTTGTTGTGGATTGCTTTCGGACGGGGGTTCGATTCCCCCCGCCTCCACCATCCCGTGGTTTGCCAGACAACGGCAGACCACGGCAAACCAAGCCTAATTAGATAGTTAGCGGATACCCTCTCCGAAGGGCGTGGTCTGCTGTGTGCGGATTCCGACGATTTCGAACGCCAATTCCGACGCAAGCCGAACGGGCATTCCGGGCGATGCCGAACACCGCTTCCGGCTGATGCCGAACGCGGCGCGGTGCGCGTGAGCGGTTCCTGTCCTACGACTCCTCCTTCGTCAAACCCGAGCGCTTCTTGCGAATCGATTCACCCTTGAGCCTGAGCTCGTGGGCGTTGTGCACGAGCCGGTCGAGTAGCGCATCGGCAATGGTCGGATCGCCGACCAGGCGGTGCCAGTCCTTCACTGGGAGCTGACTGACGACAATCGTCGAGCGCAGCCCGTGCCTGTCGTCCAAAATCTCGAGCAGGTCACGACGCTCGCTCTCCGCGATCGGCGCCAGCCCCCAGTCGTCGAGTACGAGCACGTCCGACGAGGTCATCGCTCCGACGCCGCTCGGGCGTATGGGCCGGTGTCTGGCCGAGATCGCCGCCATGGCGCCGCAGCAGCGGCCCGTGGACTTGTACGCCAAACTGGCCGAGGTGGCCCGATGAGCCGCGCCAGTCAGCCCTCGCTCGACATCGACGTCACGCGCGCGCGCCTGGAGCGTCTCGGCCTGGTGCGCGCTTGCGAGCAGCTCGAGGTGCTGCTCGTTGATGCGGTCAAAGCCGAGCTGGCCCCGCACCGGTTTCTCGACCAGGTGCTCGAATCCGAGCTGGCCTGGCGCGAGGACCGGCGTGTGCGCACCTCGCTTCGGCTCTCGGGTCTTCCCACTGGACAGACCATCGGCAGCTTCGACTTCAGCTTCCAGCCGTCCATCGAGCGCAGCCGCATCGAGACGCTGGGGACGTGCCAGTGGATTCGCGAGAACCGCACTCTGCTGATCCAGGGGCCGCCCGGCGTGGGCAAGACGCACTTGGCCATCGCGCTGGCAGTGCGTGCCGTCGAATGCGGCTTCGGCGTCAGCTTCTACAGGCTTGATGAGCTGATGGCGGCTCTGCGGCGTGATTCGGAGCTGTCACCGTCGCGGCTGCGGCGTAAGAAGTACCTGTCGGCCTCCCTGCTCGTCATCGACGAGTCGGCTTCGACCCGATGACGCGCCAGGAGGCCAGCCTGTTCTTTCGCCTGGTATCCCACCGCTACCAGCGCGGCAGCATCCTGATCACCACGAACAAGGGCATCCGCGAGTGGCCTGAGATACTGGCCGGCGACGAGGTGCTGGCGACTGCGATCCTGGATCGGCTACTGCACAACAGTCACGTCCTGGACATCAAAGGGCGCAGCTACAGGCTCCGAGACCTGGAGCGCGCCGTTAGCCAGCAATCGTAGAGGAGGATGTCGCCGGCGACGCAAAACCAAAAACGAACAGTCGAAGAATTCAGGGCTTAGGATCAACCGAGGTGCGCGAATCTGGATGTCGTCTTAGTGCGCGAGACTGGGTGTCGCTGGACAGGCGCCAGTCATAACTGGCCAGCGTGATCGCTTCGCCCTGGTCACGCAGGTAGAGCATTGACGTCAGGTGCAACGCATCCAGGGTGCGACCGTGGACGGAATGGGTCCTTGGCCCGCGTCAGTAGGCGCTGGCCCGGCTCGGTCCTTCTCGGAAAGCTTGGCGTCATCGCATTCGCCGTCGTTTCACCTAGGTCCCGTTACTTTTGTTTTGGATCGGTGGCCAGCGGCAGGGACCAGTTCTGACCCCGGGCCCGCGCATGATCCCTAGCGTTTCGGCATGGAGGGAGTGGCTAGCGGTGGGCGTGCGGCGGCCGAGCGGCGGCCGAGCGGGAGACGTCGACCCATCAGACGTTCGCACAGATCCTTTCGGCAACAACAGCTGAATGCAGCCGCCGTGTGCCCGCGCGGGCGCTCCTGGCAAACGGGATGGCCAAGACCGCGGCCACCGCCGGCGGACGGGGCGAGAAGTATGCGATCAAGCGGCGCGTGCTCGAGCACAGCGTGGCCAAGTTCGGCGAGCGCTACCGCTTTGGTGTCGCTCGAGAATGACCGGTGAGTCGGCGGCGCTGCGGGACGAGAGCGCGGTGTGCCTGCATTTGCCGGTCGGACGGAGCGGCCACGGGGTGCGCGAGTGTTGGCGATGTCAGCGGGAGCCCAATAATCCCCAGTCATGGGAATCCGATTTTCCCCACCCTCCCAACCACGGAGGAAAGCGATGGGGATTGAAAACGAGCACACGGAACGGAGCCTGAGCCTCGGGACATCTGGTCTCGAGGAGGGCTTGATGGTCAGGCGGGAGCGGTGGGAG
>Ga0196973_1000025_pt1 | contig 80446 bp, 57 predicted proteins | sample S1_513CmetaG_FD_155457 | JGI IMG/M metagenome (GOLD analysis project Ga0196973, IMG submission 155457) | Soil microbial communities from Anza Borrego desert, Southern California, United States - S1_5-13C | ecosystem: Environmental > Terrestrial > Soil > Desert | place: USA: California...
ACGCCGGCCTCGGCCTCTTTCACGATCGCGACGATCTGTTCCTCGCTGAATTTCGACTTCCTCATGACCCCTCCCGGGCCGTCGGAAAGTCTACTTATCGAGTGTGTCCTATTCAGGGAAGCTTACGTAACGAACTCCCACGTGAGCTGTTTGGGGCTTTTCCGATGTGCGGAAACCTACAACGGAAGCGCGGGCTTCTCGATGCGGCTGGACGGTCTCAGCCCGACCAACAACAACGCTCGTTCGCGCGGGATCGTTATGCATTCCAGCGACTACGTGGAGGACGCTACCTCAAAGATCTGCGGCCGAAGCTGGGGCTGCCCGTCTGTCGATCACAAGTACTATGAAGCGATCATTGCAAAACTGAAGGATGGTTCCCCGTTGCTGTCGCACTACGACGGGCGGTTCGCGATCTAGCAGCTGCGGCGTCGGCAGTTTCCGGCGACGGGCACCGCCGGCACATTTCGCCGCGATGGGATCGGACCGTTCATCGCCAAGGAAGACTCGACCGGTAGCCTCCGTCTGGAGTGGCAAACGTCACCTTACAGGTCGCCTCTGTCTTGCTTCGGCACGGTCCGCCCGGCTTAACGCCCCAATCCAACGCTCGGAGCTGGCCATGCGACCGATCCTTCTGCTCAACCTTGCGCTCTCCGTAGCCGCTGCCGTCGCCGTCAGTGGCTGCGCAACCGAATCGCATCGAAGCCTCGCCCCGCCTGCCGTCGCATCGCACGGCACCGCCTACAGCGGCCCTAGATACAAGCTCGTCATCGGCAAGTTCCAGAACCGGTCGACGTACATGCAGGGCATCTTCTCCGACGGGACCGATCGCCTGGGCAGCCAGGCCAAGACCGCCTTGATGGGACATCTCCAGCAGACCGGTCGTTTCACGCTGGTCGATCGCGCCAACATGGACGAGATCGCCTTCGAGGCCGACGTTTCCGGGAGAAGGCAGCAGCTCACCGGCGCCGAGGTCGCGGTCACCGGCGACGTCACAGAATTCGGGCGACGGAATACCGGGGACGTGCAGGCGTTCGGTCTGCTCGGCGCAGGCGCCAAGCAGACCGCCTACGCCAAGGTCGTGCTCAACATCGTCGACGTTCGTACTTCCCAGGTGCTCTACTCGGCTTTCGGGGCGGGCGAGTACGCGCTCAGCAATCGCGAGATCGCCGGGTTCGGCAGCACCGCCGGCTACGATGCAACCCTGAACGGCAAAGTCCTGGACCTCGCGATTCGCGAGGCCGTCAATCGGCTCGTCGAAGGCCTCGAAAACGGTTCATGGTCGCCGACGTGATGTCCCCGTCAATCGCGCGGCGGCTGCGGACTGCGCTGCTCATGCTTCTGGCCGGCGCGGCGACCAGCGCGTGCCAACCGCAAGCCATGTACCGCTGGGGCGGCTACGAGGACGTGCTCTACCGGTCGCTTGCGCGTCCCGACGGAAGCGACACGGCAACCCACTGCGCAAAGCTGGCTGCCGACGTCCAGCGCACGCTCGCGGAGGGCAAGCGCGTGCCGCCGGGCGTTCACGCACATCTTGGATACCTCTACTACCTGGAGGGCAGCGTCGATGAAGCTCGGCGTCAGTTCGATGCAGAGCGGACCGCGTATCCCGAGTCGGCGGTGTTCGTTGACGGACTGATGGCGAGGCTGGCCGGCGCCGGCCCCGCAGCGATGGTTACGTCCGCTCCGGTGGCCACTGCTACGGCATCGACGCCTGCACCGCACAACCAGTGAGCTCCGAGATGAAGCACGCATTCGTGATCATGTCGGTGTTGGCCTTGGTCTCCGGCTGCATTAGGCCGCCAGACTATTCAGCCTTTCGTACGCACCAGCCCAAGAGCATTCTCGTGCTTCCGCCGATGAATCAGACGGTCGCGGTCGAGGCTCCATACTCCTATCTTTCTACCGTCAGCATGCCGCTGGCCGAGGCGGGATACTACGTCTTCCCTGTCGGCGTCGTGGACGCGTTCCTCAAGGAGAACGGGCTGCCGACGCCCGGCGAGATGCACAGCGTGCCGGTGCAGAAACTAGGCGAAGTGTTCGGCGCAGACTCGGTGCTTTACGTGACGATTACGGAGTGGGGGCAGAAGTATGTCGTCCTCAGCTCGAATACGATCGTGGCCGCGGAAGCACGCCTATTGGATGCCGACACGGGCATCCAGATCTGGCAAGGCAAGGTCCGATTGGTCCAGCAGTCCGGCGGCAGTGGCAACCTCGTTGCCGACCTCATCGTGGCCGTGGTCGAACAGATCATTGATTCGTCCACGGATCAGGCGCGGCTACTGTCACGCCCTGCCAACTTCGCGCTACTGACACACCAGCAGACTGGGTTGCCGCCGGGGCCGCGGCATCCCGCGTATGCCAGCGATTCGCGCGGACGGTAGGGGTGGAAGGAGACGGCTGCCCAAGATGGCTCCGCAGCAGGCAAGCCCGGCGGTGGGGCTCTTCGGGAGGAGACGCTGCCGGCCGCTGTCTGGTCCTCTCGCACGTCCGTGCTGGTTGCCTGAGCTCAATTGGGCGCTCGGATCTTCAGAAGTTCGCCGGGCGTACTACGGGGCCATCGGGCACGAAAGGGCACGTTCATCACCACGTCCGACTGCTCGTCGGGGGCACCGCTACGTCTCTCAGATCGACAGCAAGATCGTGCTGGTAGTAGCGCGACACGCTATCGCGTAAGGCGACAGCCAGTTTGCAAAGCCGAGCTGGCGCCGCATCGGTTTCTCGACCAGGTGCTCGAGTCCGAGCTCGCTTGGCGTGAGGAGCGGCGTGTCCGAACCTCGCATCAGCGCCTGCCCACCGGTCAGACCATCGGCAGCTTCGACTTCAGCTTCCAACCGTCCATCGAACGCAGCCGGATCGAGACGTTGGAACATGCCAGTGGATCCGCGAGAACCGCACGCTGCTGATCCAGGGGCCGCCCGGCCTGGGAAAGACGCACTTGGCCATCGCGCTTGCGGTGCGTGCCGTCGAGTGCGGCTTCGGTGTCAGCTTCTGCCGGCTCGACGAGCTGATGGCCGCGCTGCGGCGCGACGCGAACTTAAGTCCCTCCCGCCTTCGGCGAAAGAAGTATCTCTCGTCATCGCTGCTGGTCATCGACGAGGTCGGCTTCGATCCGATGACGCGCCAGGAGGCCAGCCTGTTCTTTCGCCTGGTGTCCCACCGCTACCAGCGCGGCAGCATCCTGATCACGACGAACAAGGGGATTCGCGAGTGGCCTGAGATCCTGGCCGGCGACGAGGTGCTGGCCGCCGCGATCCTGGACCGGCTGCTGCACAATAGCCACGTCCTGGACATCAAGGGGCGCAGCTACAGGCTCCGGGACCTGGAACGGGCCGTGAGCCGCCACCGCCGGTGCGTCAGCCGCGCTCACTCGGCCGCCGAGGCGCCCGGTGAGCGCAATCCTTTTGCCGCTGCGCCTACTCCGGACAGCTCTCGTCGTCCGCCCCGTTGTCGAAGATATCGCAGTCGACGTCCAGGCCATCGGCGACGACGACGGCCGAGCAAGCGAAGCAACGACCAACGGCCGTCAGGCATTCGGCACGTGCTTGGTTGCTGGCCGAGGGCGTGCACGTGCCGTTGATCAGCTCATCGAGCGGCTGTCCCGCGCACTTGCCGTCCAGCGCGCCGAGCAGTCCGGCTTCCGCGTCCTCTTCCTGCGGAGTCAGGCAGCCTGCCAGTTCCTCGCCCGTCGTGGCCTGCGTGACCTTCTTGCCGAGCAGCGCCGCCTTCTTGCACTTGTTGAAGCTGTTGAACACGCCGCCGGTCACCGCCTGCTGGGCGGTCAGCACTGCGGACTGGCATGCGAATGCCGCCTTGTCTCCGACGACGAAATCTTCGGGGAAATCGTCGACCAGGTTGTCGTAGATGAGCTCCGAAATGAGCCGCGTGAACGATGCCGCCTGCGCGGCGTCGGTGTAGCCGAAGTGCGGGGCGCTGGCGTCGCATGGCTCGGCCAGCGCGGCGACCTTCTCGATGGCCTTTTGAATCTTGGCCTGCGGCTTGGGCGCGCCGGCGCAGGCCAGAAAGTCCGAGCCATCCTTGGCGTAGGCCTTCAGGCACTTGTTGTAGGCTTTGTTGGCCGTCTTGAAGATGCCGGCCATGCCCTTGTTGACGGCGTTGACGCAGTCCTGCTGATCGTCGTTCAGGGCGACCTCCGCGCGGCAGTCGGCGGAGCAGCCGTCGCCGCCCGCGGTATTGCCGTCCTCGCAGGTTTCCCCGCCGGTGACGTAGCCGTCGTTGCACACCTCGGTGCCGATGGTGAAGAAGACCGTCACACGCACCGTATCGACGGCAACGCCGGAGCAGCCGTTGCTGTCGATGCGCACGCCGAAGTCCGCATCCTCGACGTCGGCCAGCGTCCAGGTCGTGCCCCAGCCATCGTCGGCCGCGCCGAGATAGAAGTACTGTGTCAGATCGCAGCTGTTGGCGTAGTAGGAGGGCAGCGACTTGGGAGTGCCGACCGGAGTGCCGTCCTTGACGAGCTGGATCGTGCCCTGGCAGCCGAGGTCGGCGATCTTGGGCTCGACCGCAAAGCCGTCGATGGAGGTTGCGCTGGCCGGCAGATCGAAGCCGAAGCCGGCAACCGACACGAACTGGGCGCCGGTCGAGGACGCGCACGCGCTGTCGGCATTGCCGGCGGCCGAGCTGCAGCCTGAGCCGAACGTGCAGTCGGCAACCGAGCCGGCATGGTTCGCGCCGACAAAGCCGTCGTGGGCGGAGGCGGAGGTGGCGGCAAGGAGAATGGCGAGGGCGGTGATGCGCGACAGAGCTGTATGCGTCATGGGCGGGCGTTCTGCGGGGCTTTGTCGGCTGATGCAAGGCGGGGCGCGAATACGGTTATCGAGGTAGAGCAGCAGGGGGAGCAGGCAGGTCGCGTGGTCGGGCGCGCATCGTGCCGTGCGTCGCGAATGCGGCCAGGCGCGTGCGCGTTGCGGCGCGTGGCCATGGTACGGCGATGACTCGCGCGGCGTGCACTGAGCGCGCCGCGCGGGCTCGACTAATCGGCGGAGTCGACGATACCGCGGATGATGCCGAGCTTGAGCAGGTCCTGAGGTCGGATCTTCAGATCGCTCGCCGTTTGCGCGATGCCCTCGGCGCCGCGCTTGAGCACGGCGGCGGCGGCTTCGGGCGCCAGCACCGTAAAGTAACTGTCGGGCGTCGCCCAAAGATTCCCAGGCGCTGCCAGCGCCAGCGCCCCGCCCGACGTGCCCTCGCCGATGACGACCGATGTGATCGGCACGCGCGCTTCGGCCACCGCGGCATACGTCTGCGCAATGGCGGCGCCGATGCCGCCGCGCTCGGCTTCGGCGTCATTGCTCGCGCCGGGCGTGTCGATGAGCGTCAGGATCGGAATGCCGAGCCGGCTTGCCATGCGCAGCAGCCGCGTAGCCGTGCGAAAGCCTGCCGGCCGCGTCGCGGTGCCGCACTGCGCGGCAAAGGCGATCGGGCGGCCGCCGCGCAGGCCAAAGCCGCAAAGCATGCCGTCGTCCACGCCGCCGCACCGGTCGCCGCGGATCTCCTCATAGCCGCCATCGAAGTAGGCACGAAGGTAGTCGCGGGCGCGCGGTCGGGCAGCGTCCCGCGCATGGAGAACCGCCTGCCACCCCGTCTCCGGAAGCGCCGTCTTGCCAAGCGCACGCGGAGGGTCAGCCGGCGCCGCATCGGCCGGCGGCCGAAGAAGACGCAGCCAGCGTCCCAGCGTGGCCGCCAGCTCCTCGGGCGCGACGATCGCGTCGATGTGCCCCGCGGCGAGCTGTGCTTCGGCGCTGTATGCAGCAGGATCGGCGCCGGCAGGACGCACGCGCGACCCCGCAAACCCGATCTGCGCCGACGGCTCGGCAAGAATGATGTCGGCACCGGCGCCCAGCGTCGCCCAGCCGCCTCCGGTAGTGGGATCGCACGCCACGGCGATCTGCGCCAGACCGGCGGCGCGCGTCATCGCCGACTGCGCGGCGATGCGCTGGAGCTGCCCGAGCGCGAGCATCCCCTCCTGCAAGCGGCTGCCGCCGGTGGCGATGAGCGTCACAAGCGGCAGTCGCCGCTCGCGGGCCGCGGTGTGCGCAGCTTCGATGCGGTCACCGGTGCGCACGCCGAGAGAGCCGCCGAGGAAGCCGAACTCGAGCGACAGCAGCATGGCGGGCGAGCCGCCGATGGTGGCGGTGCCGCAGACGATCGATTCGGTTTCGCCGGTGCGCTCGTGCGCCTGCCGTCGCAGCTCGTCATAGCCTGGCCATGCCAGCGGATTGTCGGGGTGGGGCGTGGCCGGTGACGGCAGCTCGGTAAAGTCGTCGGCCACGGCGGCGATGGCCTGCCGGGCGGTGTGACGGCCGGCGGCTGGCGTGCGGTGAGGCATGGCGCGAGAGATGGTTGGGGCGGGGTGGGAGAGCAAGCGGTGCCTCCAACGCAGCGACGTTTGCCATCTCGGCGCGTTCGAAGCGTCGCGGAATGGCGCGCGATCCGCGTATTCAGGAAGCCGCCGCCATTGCGCCCACCGCCCGGCCAGTGCTATCAGCGCCCGGGCGAGGACTGCAGCGGCGCATCAACGTCGCACCGGATGCCGGCGACGAGTCGGCAGGGGGTTCCAAGCATGGTCGATCACCGGCGGTTCGTATTCCGCGCATCATGGAAGTGCGCGCTCTTGGCGGCGCTTCTAGCCACAGCAACAGCCGCTGCACCCGCTCTGGCCCATCAGCCCAGCACCGTGCGCCTGGTGCTGGAGGCGGCGCCCGGCTCCGGCCCCGTCGATCTTGCGGCAACCGGCAAAGGCGACCTGAAAATCCAACTCAGACTCACCAACTACGATCCAACCTACGACGTCCTCGTACGCTTCCCTGCCTGTCACTACGACGCGGTCTCCGAGGGCGTGGTGATGAAGAACCTCGAAGGCCTGCTGCGCGGCGAGATCGGTACGGCCGAAGCTGTCCTCGGCAACGCCGTGATGGATCCGGCCTGGTCGATCTGCGTCGAGTCCGGCAAGCCGCGCGGCATCTTCCTGCTGGCGCGCGGCGCTTCGGTCGACATCAAGGCCAGCGTCGACTTCCGCGCGCTCGGCAATCAGCACGTCTGGCTGCTCGGCGAGATGTTCGCATTCGATCCCGAAAACCGCGGGCAGGAGGAGGTCGGGTTCGAGGATCTGCTGGCGCGCAAGAGGATCGACCAGCGCACGCTCGAAGAGCTGCTGCGCCGCCTGGCGCCGGCCGGCGAGATTCCCTTCGACCTGTACGCCAACGTCGCCCGCGACGACAAGGGCATCCGCTACCGCCTGGCCAGCTACGCCGAGCTGTACCTGAAGGGCCAGCCCACCGAAGAAGATGGCGGTGGTCATCAAACCACCGAGTACGTCGACGGCGCGCTGCCGGTCGACCTCGAGGATTTCCAGACGTTCAAGCCGGCGCTTCCGCGCGATCCGGTGTACGACCCGAACCACGAGAGCGTGCGCCTCGTGCCCACCGACTCCAAGGGCCCGCAGCCGGGCGACTGCGACTGCCGCGAGCCTTCGCGCAACGACTGCGTCACGTATCAATGCGATCCGAACGAGCGCGCCGCTGGCGCGGTGCAGGAGCTCGGCCCGCGCGGCGGCACCACCTACACGGTCACCGGCCGCTACTCGGCCAAGTGGACCGACCATACGCTGCATCCGGCATGGGGATGGCGCGCGCTCGCATGGTGGAACAGCCCGAGCGGCTGGGTCGTGCTGGCCGAGGACTGGGTGAAGTGGGACGGCAGCTACTCGCTGACCTTCAGCCGCTCCGGCTACACCGGCCAGCACCTTCGCATGCAGTTCCGCGCCTACAACCGCTACTACGAGCCGATGGACGAGGACGACAACAAGTTCCGCTGGATCAATCCCGACCGCTTCGGCATCTCGAGTTCGCACAACGAAGGCCACTGGTACGCCGACACCGACGGCGGCACCGCCAACGGACTCGGCGAAGTTTACTTCCGCGCCTACGAGCTGTGGTCGGGCCTGTACTGGCGCGGCGGCATCAATCCGCTGCGCGACAATCCCATCAAGCTCTACTACCCCAACACCGAGTACGACTGCGGCGACGGCAGCGGCGTGCCCTGGAGCTGCGCCAGCACCGGCGGCACGATCTGGCTGATCGCCTCGCACGGCCTGCAGCGCGACGTCGTGCAGCACGAGTTCGGACATCAGGTGAACAACGAGTTTCACCTCAACCGCCGTCCCGCGGGAGCTGGCGGCGCCCATACGATCACCGTCTGCTACAACCAGGGCCTGGCGCTGCGAGAGGGGTACGCCAACTTCATGCCGTGCTGGGTGCAGGCCAACAGGTCGTCGCAGCCGGCCTCGGATGTGTGCGGGTTCAACATCGAGGCGCCGGGCTCGAGCTTCTGCAAGACGCCCGGCAACAACAATGAAGGCTGGGTCGGCGCAACGTTCTGGGACCTGCACGACAGCCGCGCCGACGGCAACGACATCCTGTGGTTCAACCACGAGGGCGCGGCGCATTCGATCTATCTGAGTGACCCGCCTTCGGCCGACGGCGTCTCCCTCGGCATGGACGACTACCGCGACAACTACCGCAATGCGGCAAGCGACGGGCACGAGACGTACATCGACGACATCTTCGAGCAGAACGACACGGACTGAGTGCGGCGAGCAGGGATCGGGCGCGGCGGTGGCCGCGTCCGGTCTCGGCGCCGCAGCGGTGCGCCGGATTGTGCCGCAAGCCCTTCGGCTGCGGGCGCGATGCATCCCACCGCGCCGTCCATGGCCGGACAGGACCAGAGCGGATGGGCTGCGCCCATGGCAGGCGTGGATTCCGCTCATGGCCAGGGATGACCGTATCGAGGACGCGCCCATCGTCGACAGGCTCAACCCGTCCACCGGCCGCCGATTTTGCAGCTCATGGCCGCTCAGCCGACCGGCGCCGTATTCCAAACGGAACACAATCCCGCCGCCGTCCTTTCGCCGCCCTTGACCCACGGCGAGCGCTCGTGTTTCTATCGCCTCAGCCCACCCGTGAGAGTGACAACATGTCGGCAGGCAACCTTCGCTACGCAGTCCTCGGCCTCGTCTCCTCCAAACCCGAAGGCATTCACGGCTACCGCCTGAAAGGCGAATGCGAGTCCATCGCCGATGAGTTCTGGGCCATGAACTATGGCCGGCTCTACCGAATCCTCGACCTTCTGGAGCGGGCAGGCGAGCTGACGGTGACCGACGAGATCCAGCACGGGCGGCCCAACCGCAAAGTCTACCGCATCACGGAAAAGGGCCGACAGAGCCTCGATGACTGGCTGCTCCAGCCGGTTCAGGACGGCGCAACGCCGCTTCGCGACGAGCTGGTCCTGAAGCTCCTTTTCCTCGGCACCGCCGACATCGACCGGATCTATCCCATGATCGTCCAGCAGCGGCGGATCTATCTGACCCGCCTTGCGCAGGTCACCCGCCGACGGCGCCGGCTCGAGAAGGCCGGCATGGACCTCAATGCCACCGGCATCATCATGGACGGCGCCGAGATGAGGGTCCGCGCCGATCTGTCCTGGCTGGACATGATCGAGCGGCGCCTGCTACGCCAGTCCTGACGTGCCCTCACGCTCGGTAACTCTCAGCGACGTCCACAAGAGCTTCGGCGAGGGCACGACCAGGGTCCACGCTCTGCGCGGCATGACGCTCGATGTTCCCGCAGGGCAGATGTGCGCCATCATGGGCCCGAGCGGCTCGGGAAAGAGCACGATCCTTCACCTGGCGGCCGGCCTGTTGCTGCCGGATTCGGGGACGGTGCGTCTGGGCGACCGCCACCTCTCGACAATGAGCGCCGATGAGCTCGCGGTACTGCGCCGCCGCGAAATCGGCATCATCTTTCAGTTCTTCAATCTTCTGCCCTACCTGACGGCCGAAGAGAACGTGGCATTGCCCCTGCGGCTCGACGGTGTGGCGGCGGCCCAGGAGCGCGAGCGCGTCAACCGGTCGCTCGAGCTCGTCAAGATGGACCACCGCCGCGAGCATCGCGCGGCCGACCTTTCCGGCGGTGAGATGCAGCGCGTGGCGATCGCACGGGCGCTGGCAATCTCGCCGTCCGTCGTCCTGGCGGACGAGCCCACCGGGAACCTCGACTCCGTCAATGGTCGCCAGATCATCGAGCTTCTGCGGGACATCAACGAGGAGCTGAACGTGACGACGCTGGTCGTCACGCACGATCCGGTATGGGGTTCCTTCTGCGACAGGATCGTCCGGATGCGCGACGGGCAGATTACTGAGGATATCTTCCTGGGCAGCGACGCGGCCTGAGCCGGTCGGAAGCGACGGTGCCTACCAGCGCACCGCCATCGCCGCATAGCTCCAGCTCGAGCTCTCCGCCGTGTGCAGGATGAGCAGGTCGCCGGGCGAGAGCCGCCCGGCGCGCTTCAGCTCGTCGAGCAGGATCAGGATCGACGCCGAGATCGTGTTGCCGACCGTCGCGATGTTGATCGGGACGCGTTCGGCAGGAAGCCCATGCGCAGCGGCGATGCGATGCAGGTTTCCGGTCGCTTGGTGCGTCAGGAAGAATCGTACGTCGCTCTGGGTGACGCCCATCTCTTCCATCATCACCCGCGCAGCATGCGCGGCCAGCTCTCCTCCTCGGCGCAGTACGCGACGAAAGTCGTGATGGCCCAGATATTCGAGCCCGGCGGCCGACTCCGGCGACGGCGGCGTGGCCGACATCAGTCCGCGGAACAAAATTCCCGGCGTGTCCTCCGATGAGTTGGTGACGAGCCGAATGGCGAGCATCTCCGCCCCGGCCGGCGCCTCGGTGCGGCGCATCACCCACGCGCCGGCGCCGTCGGCGTAAAGGGCGGTGCTCATCTTATGATCGCGAGGGACCTCCTCGCCGAAACGGAAGAACGGCGAGATCGTGTCGGCGGCGACGACCAGCGCGGTGGTTGCCCGGCCGCTGCGCAGCAGGCTCTCCGCGAGCAGGCTGCCGCGAAACAACCCGGTGCACGGCGCATGAACGCTGAATGCCGGCACGCCTCGGAGGCCGAGCTTGGCGGCCACGGCATGATCGAACGTCGGATTGACGAAATCCGGTGTCGTGGTGACGGCGACGAGCAGGTCGATGTCCTGGATCGCCAGGCCCGCGTCGTCGACGGCGCGGCGGCCGGCCTGCGCGGCAAGATCGCTGCACATCTGTCCGTCGGCAGGGGCCGCACAATCGTGGCGGCGGGCCCAGCGCCGCTCGCGCACGTCGAACAGCTCGGCAACGTGGGCGGCGGCAATGCCGGTCAGGCGCTCGATTTCCTCGTTGCCGACGATGCGCGTCGGCAGCGCGGAGCCGACTCCGAGAATGCGCACATTGGCGGCGTCTTTCACGCCCGCCATCATGCTTGCGAGGCGTCTCGCATTCCACCGGCATGGCGGCCGGCGACGCGGATTATTCGTGCCGCGGTCACGCTTCGACGGCCCCGCTCCCTGTGCCTACTCGTACCGCACGCCCTCCAGCGCCGGCTGCAGCAGCGCGACGCGCGCCGCGCCCACGCCGGCGACGGCCGCTGCGGCGACCGACAGCGCCAGGCAGATGGCTGCGCTGTCCCAGGCGAACCGCGGCACCAGCACATATCCGACGAGGATCGGGTAGTTGAAGCTGACCCATACCCACGCCGAAACGGCGCCGATGGCGGTGCCGAGCAGCGCGGCCGCAACGCCGATGCACACGGCCTCGGTGGCCATCGTGCGCATGATCGTCGAATCCAAGGCGCCGGCGAGGCGAAGCAACGCCAGCTCGCGACGGCGGTCGAGCACGTACGAGGCCATCAGGTCGCCGATGCCGGCCACAGCCAGGAAGACGACGAGCAGCTTGATCGTGTCGATGTCGGCGAAGGCCTGCCCGATCAGGCCATCGACGCGGGCGACCATCTCGCGTGTCGCGAGAATCGACAGCGCATGCGTCGCACCGGCCGATCTGCCCACGTCGCTGCGCAGATCCGACATCGTTGCTCCCGGCGCCAGCTCGACCGAGTAGTAGTTGACGAGCGAGTCGTTCCAGCGATCGCGATACAGGCGCCGTGCAACGATCACCGATCCCTTGTCGGAGGTGTAGTCGGAAACGACGGCGACCACGGGCAACGCAAGCGCGCCGCCTGGAGTCGCGACCTCGATCGCATCGCCGGCATCGACGCCGAAGTGCCGCACGAAGTTCTCGGACACTGCGGCCGCAGTTCCGGCGTTGATCGCGGCGACCGCGCCGGCGACGTCCTCGGGCTGCTGCGCGGACTGCCGCACTGCGCTGAGGAGCATTCCCGGGCTCAGCGCCGCAACGGCGATGCGCTGTCCGCGAAAGAGCTGCCCCTGCGCGACGCGCAGCACTTCCACGCCGCTGACCGACGGCAACGCGGCGAGCGACGCTTCGATGTCGCCGCTGACCGGCGCCGGCAGCCAGCCACCGCCGCTGGCACGCGCCGACACCAGCGCATCGCCGGCAAAGCCGTACCAGCTCGCGACCGAGGATCGGAAGCTCACCACCAGGCTGCTGGCGCCGATGGCCACGGCAATCGACAACGCCACCGCGCAAGCGGTGACGAGGCTTCGATCGCTGCTGCGGCGCAGATTCTCGGCGGCAAGCTGTCCGGTGATTCCGCCCATCCGCGTCAGCGGCGCGTACAGAGACGACCAGAGCCACGGCAGCAGCGGAGCCAGCGCCAGGACGCTGCCGAGCACCGTTGCAACGCCGCCGAGCGTGCACCAAAGCGCCGACACCGTGGCCACGCCGTGCCCGATCGCCGCGGCGCCGAGCGCGGTCGAGGACACGCCGATCAGCAGAATCGGCTGAAGCGGCAGCCGCGCGGACGAAACCGTCTTCTCGGTCCCGCGCTGCAGCACCAACGGGTCCAGACGAGCCAGCGCTCGCGCGGGCAGGAACGCCGAAGCTGCGGCCGTCAGCGTGCCGCCGAGCGGATGCACGATGAGCAGGATCAGCGGGTCGATGCTGAGAATGGGACTGTCGAATGCGATCGCATAGTTGAGGCTCATGCCCGCGGCGACATCGCCCGCGACGAAGTTCGCGAGCAGCAGCCCGATGCCGACGCCGACGAAGGAGCCGGCCGCGCCCAGGATCGCAGCCTCGGCGATCATGGTGCGCACCAGATCGCCCGCCTTGGCCCCCAGCGTCATCAGCGTGGCCATGTTGGGCGTGCGCTGCCGCACGAGCGTCGTCGCCGATGCATAGACGATGAAGATGGACGCCAGCAGCGCCAGCGTGCTCATGCCGACCAGCGTTGCGCGAAGACCGTCCACGACTTGCGCGCCGAGCAGGCGCCGCTGCGCCGGCTCGGCCACGACCAGTTCCGGCGGAAGCGCGCGCTCCAGCGCTGCCTTGGCAGCATCCAGCGTCACGCCGTCGGCGACGCGGACGTCGATCTGATCGATCTGTGATGCGGTCAGGTCGCCGCGCCGGCCGGCCACGGGCTGTGCGGCCGGCAGGTACATTGCCACGACCTGCCCGCCAAACGCCTCGGGCAGGCCCTTGGGCGCGAAGATGCCGCGCACCGTGTATTCGTGCGTGCCGTCGACGCCCGACAGCACGACTCTACTTTCCAGGCTCAGGCCACGCTCGCGCGCCACGGGCTCGGGCAGGAAGACCGCGCGCGGGTCGTTGAGGATTGCGAAATCGTCGGCCGTCCGTGCCAGCGTCTCGACGCCGTACAGGTCGAGCACGTCCTTTTGCATCACGTCGATGCCGAACAGCTCCAGCGTCTGCTCCGGTGCATCGGCGAAGGCGACGGCCCCGCGCACCATGCCGGCGGCCTGGCGGACTTCCGGCACCCGCCGGACGGTTTCGAGAACATCCTCGGAGAAGCCGGCCTCGCCGGTGCCGATGGTGATCTGCAACTGCGCCTTCCCGGCCATGCGCGCCAGGTCGGCCATGTAGCCGGCGACGATGCTGTCGGTGGCCACTCGCATTGCAGTCAGCAGTGCCACGCCCGTGGCCACCGACCCGACCACGAGCGCGACGCGAACGGGCCGTGCAATCAGCTCACGGCGGCTGACGGTCCAGAGGAGGCTGAGGAGGCTTCGCAACGATGCTCCGTGCTGCCGCCGCGACAGCAGGGAAGCATCTTAAGGGTGCACGGGCGGCGGCCCCAGACGTTTCGGTCATGGCGGCGGCCGCCGGCCCGATCATTATTTCGAATGGCAATATGCGCCGATGCCGCGTCCGCGGACGCGTTTCGCCGCAGTCCTGCCGGGCCGAAGAGGGTGCTTCCCTGAGACGGTCCGCTGGCGTACCTTTTCCCGAGCCTGCAGCCCGGGGGGTCCGCCATGAAGACCTGGCATTGCATCGCGATTACCGCGGTCACAGTCGCCGCAGTCACCGTTTGTTGTGTTGCGGGAACGGCGCACGCCGCGCACCGCACCGTCCTCGGCTCCTCGCTGCTCGTCAAGGATCCGCAGCCGGCGGCGCCCGAGAAGCGCAAGCTGGTCGTCCAAGGCAACGAGCCGGCCAGCCCCGACCTCATCGTCGGTGATCCGACTGCCAGCGGCGCGAGCATTACGATCTTCCTCGACGGCACGGTGCCGGCCACGGCCACCTACCAGCTACCGCAAGGTCTTGCGCCGTCCGGAAAGCCATTCTGGAAGGCGACCAAGACCGGCTTCGCCTACAAAGACAAGACCGGCGTCAACGGCCCGGTCAAAACGGCCAGGCTCGCCAGATCCGGCAGCGGTGCGCTGAGCGTTACCGCCATCGCCGCGGGCAAGGCAGCGCCGATCTCGCTGATGCCGCCGAACACCGGGACGCGCGGCTGCGTGCGGCTCGATGTGAGCGGCGGCGACAGCTACCACGTCCTGTTCGGCGACGATGCCAGCATTTCGAAGAACGATGCGCGGACGTTTCTCATCCAGTCGCCGGTGCAGGAGGGCCTCTGCTGTCCCGCAGCCTGCGAGCCGCTCGATGGATGTCACGATGCCGGCACCTGCAATCCCGACACCGGCGTGTGCAGCAATCCCCCCAAGCCCGACGACAGTCCCTGCAGCGACGGCAACCTTTGCACGGGCGCCGACCGCTGCGTGGACGGGATCTGCCAGGGTCTTCCGCGCCTGTGCGCCGATCCGCCTGCCTGCCACGATCGCGGCACGTGCGACACCACAACCGGGGAATGCCTTGCCGCAGTGCCGATGATCGACGGCGCATCCTGCGATGACGGCGACCTGACGACCAAGGACGACGCGTGCCAGGCCGGCCAGTGCATCGGCCAGCCATACGACTGCACTGCCCCCGACCTCTGCCACGAAAATGGCACGCACAATGGCGACGGCACCTGCACCGCGGGCCCGCCCTTGGCGACGATCCACCCATCCAACCCGTTCCCCGTCCAGCGGTTTTTCACCGTGTCCGGAGCGCCGGGCACGACGGCGCCCGGCGCGACCGTGGAGATCACGAATCACCGTACTCTGGAGACGGTCACGGCTACCGCGGCAGAGAATGGAAGCTTCAGCGGCGATATCGCCGGCATCCCGGTCGACACGTTCTCGGCGGTGCGCGCGGGCGTGCCTGGAGAGCTGGACGTCACCGTGTCCGACACCGGTACGGCATGCGGCGGACAGTGCGAGGCAGGCGGCGCCATCGATGCCGAGCTGACCGGGCTCGGCGAGCTGTCTGGAACCTGCGCAAGCTATCTTTCGCCGACATGCAAGCTGACGCAGGAGTCGCACTGCCAGACGATTCATCAGCTTCCGCTATGCGTCGGGACGACCTGCAGATTCCTCGAGAACAGCTCGCCAGAGGACGCGTTCGACTACTTCTATTTGCAGGTCGACGGTTACCAGGACGCCGAGCTGTGGATCCACCTGTACGGAAACAATCTGACCAACGAGGTCTTCACTCCCAGTGTCTTCGCATGCACCGAAGGTCAGGGAAGGTTGTTCGCGCCCAACTTCCAGCAAACGGCACTCATCGATTCGCAGACCGGAAGGATCACGAACTACCCGCTGCTGCGCGACATCACCAGGAACTCGTTGTCGTGCAAGACGTTCGAAAACGGCCCCGTCATCCGTTTGATCAAATCGGACATCAACCCGCGGGGGTATTACTTTCGGTTCCTGCCCGATGCCGGCGAGACCGGCAGCCCCTACAGCGAAATGGACGTGGTGCTCGAGGCTTCCAACCATGATCGCGCTTGTTACGGCGGCGCGAACGACGGCCAACCGTGTTCGCCGGACCTACCCAATGACTGCCCCGACGGCACCTGCGCCTGGGAGCGGTTCGACGTGATCCGCTACACGATCAACATTCATCCGCATCCGCTGGTGAACACGCTCGACGACCACGACGACGGCACCTGCAGCAAGCTCGACTGCACTCTTCGCGAGGCCATGAACGCGGCCAACAAGCTGGCCGGCGGCATCATCAGGTTCAGCGTCAGCGGAACCATCACGCTGCAAGATGAGCTGCCGACGGTGGCCGCCGATATGACCATCGACGGCGAGGGGCAGAACGTGACGATCAGCGGCAACGATGCGGTTCGCGTGTTCTCCGTCGATCAGGACACGACGCTGAGCCTGAGCCGGCTGACCGTCGCCGACGGAAGCGCCGACGAGGGCGGCGCGATCCGTTGCGACGCCTGCTTTCTCAACATCGATCGCTGCACGCTGCGTGGGAACTTCGCCAGTAGTTCCGGCGGAGCCATCTACACCACCGGCGCGACGTCGATCTCCAACAGCACGTTCGTCGGGAACGTGGCAACCGGCGCGGGCGGTGCGATCCATGACCTTTCGGCGGGACAGGTCACGGCCACGCACGTGACGTTCGCGGATAATGTCGCCTCCACCGGCAACGCGCTTTGCGGCACCGGCGGTTTCTTCTCCACACTCCTCAACTCCATCGTCGTCGGTGGAGGCGGCAGCAACTGCTGCGACGTCTCCGTCTTCGGCGAGCACAGCGTTTCCACCGATGCATCGTGCGGAGGAGCGACGCAGGTCAGCGCGGCGGCGATCAATCTCGATCCGGCCGGTCTCCAGGACAATGGCGGCCCGACGCGTACGATCGCGGTCCTGCCGCCGAGCGCCGCAATCGACGCGGCGGACGGCGCAGCGTGCGCCGCCGCGCCTGTGGGCGCTGTGGATCAGCGCGGCTACGACCGCGTTGGCGCATGCGACATCGGCGCGTTCGAGGTCGGGGCAACGTCGCCAGAGCCGTAAACGCAGCCAGGACGCAGCCGTCCGTGCGGGACGCGCCGGGGTGACGTGACTCCAGCACATCCGCGGCATTGCCGCCGCCCCATGCTTCCAGCACCATCGCGCGTCTCGACGGCGGAGGGGAAGCGGTGAACGAGCGGCAGCGGTTGATGGAGAAGCTCCGGCGCATCGAGGCGCTGTGCGCGCGGCCGGGCACCGAAGGCGAGAGGCTGGCGGCTGCGCGGGCTCGCGAGCGGATTCTGGCGCGGCTGGCGCAGGGAACGCGCTCCGGCGACGGCTCCGGCTACGACGGCACGTTCGGGTCGGGCCCACGCTCGCGCAACGGCGATTCGCGGCGCGAGGATACGCCCATCGAGATGCGCTTTCGCGTGACCAACGAATGGTCGCGCCGGCTTCTGCTGGCGCTGCTGCAGCGGCACGGCATCCGGCCCTACCGCCGGCCGGGCCAGCGGCACACCACCGTGATGGCGCGAATGCCAGGCCGCTTCGCCTACGACGTCTTCTGGCCGCAGTTCGAGGAGCTGGACCGCCGGCTGCAGGAGCAGTTCCACACCGTTACCGACGGCTTCGTCGCCGAGGTGGCACGGGAAGCGCCGCGCAAAGCGTACGGCGGATAGTCGAATCGCTGCCAGCCGGCACGCGGAAGCGCCGGCCATCGATCGCGAAGTCGCACCCACGCCCGCTCTCGCCGGCGATGCGATGTCGGCACTGACCGACTCCGACTGCCGCCGCGGACCTGCGTGTCGACAAACGGCTATTCCTTCTGCCCGGGCGCGACGGCGACTTTGCACGCGTTGGCGTCCTCGTCGTGGCCGCAGGACGTGCGGGAGTTCTCCTGCTGCGCCTCTCTCAGCGACTCCAGCATCTCAGCGTCGAGCGCAGCGACGCCAGTGCAGCCCTCGCGGCTGCTGCCTTCGAGCAGCGCCTTCGCCAGCGCCGCAGCATCCCGCCCCTGGCTGTGCAGCGCCTGCCAGGCGATTCCGTGCGCGACCGACGGGTCCGCACACGCCAGATCCACGAGGTACTGCGTCACCGCCGCCGGCGTGCCGGCCGCCCCGCCGCTGGCCGAAAGGTCGGTCATCCCGACATCCGCATCGTCCAGGACGGCGCCAGTCATCTTGGCCCCACGCAGCAGCGCGCCCTGCAGAAGAGCGCCGCGCAGATTGGCATTGGACAGATCGGCCTCCGACAGGTCGGCGCCGCGAAGGTCGGCGCGCTCGAGGTTCGCACGCTCGAGCTTCGCGCCGCGCAGCACCGCCCCTCGCAGATGCGCGTCGGCTACGAATGTGCCGGCCATCTGTGCCTCGCTCATCACCGCGCCGCACAGCTTGGTGGCGGCCAGCCGCGCCTCGGTCAGCCGCGCCGACGAGAGGTTGGCGCGGTTCATCCGCGCGCCCGACATCGAGCCATAGTGGATTTTTGCCCAGGAAAGATCGGCCCCCTCGAGCACGGCATCATCGAACATCGCTTGCTGCATCGAGGCCCACGAGAAGTTGGCTCCGGCAAGGCGGGTCCGCACCAGGCCGATCGGCTCGCACTCGGGCGGGTCCTCGCAGTCGCGCCGCTGCCAGCAGTCGGCCGGCAGCGGCGTCGGCTCGACGTCCTCTTCGCGCACGGCGCGCAGGTCCAGCTTGGGAAGGACGGCGTTGTAGAGGTCGGCAAAGCGGAAGTCGCGGCCCTGCAGCGCCTGGAACGGCGTCACCTTGGACAGCACCAGCTTGAGCTCGTCCGGAGACCCGTCGCGCAATGCGTTGATGTCTTCGGGCGTCAGCGCGTTGGCCGTCAGCACGCGCTCGCGAAGCTGCATGTTCTGCGCGAACCAGGCCAGCCCGCGCTCGGGCTCGTCGGGAATGACGGCGACGAAGAGCGAGACGAAAACCGTTGCCACGCACGCGGCCATGATCATCGCCGGCACCGACACCACCTGCCTCAGCCATTGCCAGCGCCGCATGTGCCGGGCGGATTTCAGATGCGGAAACATGCGCGGCATCAGCACGAACAGGATCAGCGCCGCGTCCGCCAGCACCGTGGCCCGATGGAGCCAGGTGTCGAGCGGGCTGTGAAACGGCAGAAAGCGGATCTGGATCCAAAGCAGCAGTCCCAGCGGCAGCACCACGGTGGTTACCCACGTGATGAGCGCCGACAGCAGGTGCAGGAAGCGCGAGGGGGCCTGCCCGGTCAGATAGAGCACGTAGTAGAAGTTGGCGACGCGCTGGCGCAGCAGCGTTCTCTGCTGCTCGGGCAGATTGGCGGCTTCGTTGTCGAAGCGTTCGATCTCGTTCGACAGGATCGACAGCTGCAGGAGCAGGTCCGAGTGCAGCAGCACGATCAGCCACGGCGCGATGCTGTAGAAGCCGAAGGGTCCGATGATCGGGATCTGCGCGTTCAGAAGCGGCAGCGTGACCAGGCTCGAAGCGCGCAGCAGCATCTCGTGCGTCGTCGATGCCACCGTCACCGCCACGTAGGCGCCGACGGTGACGAACGTGACGAAGCGGGCGCTGACGGCGCCCGCAGCTTCGTTGACGGCCGCGAGAAGCTTCTCGGCGTACTGCTCCTGGGTCAGGGCCATGAAGCGGTACCTTTGCCTGAGCCTTCGCCCACGGCCAGTTCGCGGCATGGCGGATGCGTGCGCTGTGCATGCCGCATCCCGATGCAGGCGCCGGGTCTCCCGGCCGGGTGGCCGCGGCGGGCCGGGCAGCGCAGCCGCCGGTACAGCCTTCCTACATATATGTAGAAACTTGCTTCCACCCTCTTTACGCCCCTGTAAACATTGGCTAGCGTCGCAGGTGGGACGAGGGCGGGGCCGCCCATCCGTTCCGACAATTCCTGAGTCTCGACGCGGTCTTCGGCGTTCGTGCCGCGGCGGACCGCTGTGTCCGCCGGGAGGGCTCTATGCGAGCAATGCAAATGGATGAGCTCCTGGCCGAGCTGGAGGCTCCCCAGGCGCGGCACGCGCCGGTGCTGTTCGCACGCAGGCCCAGCGAGCTTTCCCGCCTTGCCCCGGGCTGGAACCGTCGCCGATGGGACGACCGGCCGAGCGGCGTGCATGCCAACCATCTCCGCGCAGCCGCGCCGCCGCCGGCAGCGAGCTTCCTTCTGCTGGCGGCGCTGATCTGCGCCATCCTCACCGCCGTGCTGGCGCTGGCCGCGCCGGTGGTCGCGCATGCGCAGTTCTCCGCCTATCGCGTCAAGGAGATCTACACGGGCAGCAGCCAGTCGTTTCCCGAATACCTGACGCCGCTGGCGGGCGAGGTTTTCTTTGCCGCCTCGGATGCGGCCAGCAGCCGCGAGCTCTGGAAGAGCGATGGGACGGCGGCCGGCACCGTCCTGCACGCCGACATCGCCCTGGGCAACCTGGCGTCGAGCCCGCAGGACCTCATTCGTTTCGGCGACTCGATCGTCTTTACCGCGACCGATCAGATCACCGGACGCGAGCTGTGGATGACCGACGGCGCCGAAACCTTTCTGTTGAAGGACATCGAGGTCGGAACCGAAGGCTCGGACCCCGTCGACATGACGGTGGTGGGAGAGAAGCTCTTCTTCAAGGCGACCACCACGGCCTTCGCGCAGGAGTTGTGGGTGAGCGACGGCACACCCGATGGCACCGTGATGGTCGAGGACATGAGCGTTGGACCGCTCGGCACGTCCATCTTCAACATGGCCGAGTCGCAGGGGAAGCTGTTCTTCGACGCGATCACCTCGGGCACCGGCGGCGAGCCATGGGTGAGCGACGGCACGGCGGCCGGAACATTCCTGCTCAAGGATATCCGCGCCGGCTCCAGCGGCAGCAGCCCGGACGAGTTCGTGGAGTTCGCCGGCAGGACGTTCTTCACCGCGTACGATGGAGCCGCCGCCTACGGCGAAGAGATCTGGACCACCGATGGGACGCCGGCGGGCACGCAGCTTTTCAAGGACATCAACCCGGGGACCGACAGCGCCAGCGTCCATGAGCTGACCGTCATCGGCGACACGATGTGGTTCGGCGCCAACGGCGGCACGACCGGCCGCGAGCTGTGGAAGAGCGACGGAACGCCCGAAGGCACGGTCCTGGTCAAGGACATCAATCCCGGCACCGCCTCATCGCTGCCGCACGGATTCATGCCCCTCGGCGACCTCGTGATCTTCGCCGCCCAGACGCCCTCCCTCGGCACCGAGCTGTGGCGCACCGACGGAACGCCCGAAGGCACGGTTCTCCTCAAGGACATCTACGCCGGATCGAGCTGGTCGAACCCGAGCCAGTTCGTCCTTCATCAGGGCAGGCTCTTCTTCACCGCCGCCGACGCGGCCTCCGGCGTCGAGCTCTGGATGACCGATGGCACCAGCGAAGGAACGGTGCGCGTGGCCGACATCCGCTCCGGAACCGGCAGCTCGGAACCGCGATGGCTGACCCCGCTCGGCACGCGTCTGCTGTTCAACGCCAACCCGGGCACCGAAGGCGTGGAGCTGTGGGCATTGTCGCTGTGCGGCGACTCGCTCGTCGATCCCACCGAGACGTGCGACCCTGGCGCCGCCTCCTGTTGCACGTCGACCTGCACCGTTGCCACGGCAGGCTCGGTCTGCCGTGCTGCAAGCGGCCAGTGCGACGTTGCCGAGACGTGCACTGGCTCCTCCACCACGTGTCCGGCCGACGGCTTCGCCAGTTCCGACACCGAGTGCCGCGCTTCCGCCGGCGACTGCGACCTCGTCGAGAAATGCACCGGCACAAGCGGGCAATGCCCGGCCGACGCCTTCGCCTCCGACCAGACGGTCTGCCGCAGCGTGGCCGACGCGTGCGACGTTGCCGAGACGTGCACCGGGTCATCGCCCACGTGTCCCGAGGACGGCTTTGCCGGGCCGGAGGTATCGTGCCGCTACGGTCTCGGCGACTGCGATCCGACCGAGCAATGCACCGGAACTTCGCGCGAGTGTCCGCAAGATGCGCTGCTGCCGCAGGGCACGCTCTGCCGCGGCATCTCCGGCGCGTGCGACGAGATCGAAGTCTGCGATGGAGTCAGCCGCGACTGCCCGGCCGATGCGTTCGCCGCCAGCGACACGCCCTGCCGCGACGCCGCGGGCGTCTGCGATGCCGACGACTACTGCGACGGCACGTCGGCCGCCTGCGCCGACCTCAAGAGCACGCAGGTCTGTCGCGCGGCGGCCGATGCGCAATGCGACGTGGCCGAATCCTGTGACGGCGTCTCCAACGACTGCCCGGCCGACGCCCATACCAACGACGGCAGCGGCTGCGACGACTCCGACATCTGCAGCATCGGCGACACGTGCCAGCAGGGAAGCTGCACGGCCGGAGAGCCGAGCGCGCTCGGCCGCACGTTGCTCAAGGCGACGCTGCGCGACGGCGCCGATACGTTGAAGATCAAGACGACGCTACCGCTCAGCGGCTTTGCCTCTGCGCCCGACGAAGGCGGGCTGTCGCTGACGGTGATGGGCGATGCGGGCCAGGGGCTGTTCGCGGCCGAGATCCCTGCGGAAGCGTTCGAAGATGTGGGCGGCCACGGGTCGGTCTACCGGTTCCGCGACGACGAGGGTGCCGTCGATGCGGCCAGCGGCCTGCGATCCGTCGTCATCAACCTGCGCGAGGACGAGGCGCGCGTGACCGTCACCGGCAACGAGGTCGAGCTGGTCGATGCTGCCGGGCAGCCGGCGGTCACTCTTGCCATCATCGTCGGCGGCGACGAAGACGGCGATTGCCTGACCGGCATGGACCTGCCGTGCCAGGGCACGCCCCGTTCGCTTCGCTGCGGCAACTGAAGCGGGCACCGGTTCGAGTTCCAGCGCCGGCTCGGCCGTGCGGCTGGCAGCGCAAGCTCGCGGCCGAGGCCGCGTTCCATCTCTGGGGGGAGTTACCAGAGGTCCGGGAAGCTGTTCCCGGTGATGGGCCGGCGGCAGGCACTCCGCCGCCGGCCCGCTCGGTCTGGCTACCCTCGCCGCCCGCCTGCTAACGTCGCCGTCGGACGATTCCGTCCACGAACAAAAAAAGGAGTCGCACGATGCGAAGAACGTCGATTGCGTGGGGCGCCGCCGCGGTGCTGCTGTGGGCAGCGCCGGCTGTTGCAGGCGGCAGCTCGTCTTCACCGCTGACTGGAACGTGGCAGGGGCAGGCCAAGTGCCGGTTCGAAGGCCATCCCGATGAAAAGATCAAGATCGATGTCCTGCTTCGGATCGTGGCGGCGGGGCCCGGCTTCGTGGCCGCCGAGATGGCAGCGGTCGAAGCGCCCCTGGATGCGCAACCGCTGTGCGGCGTGGCGGTTGCCGAGCTCGAAAAGCCCGAAAAGATCGCCGTCAGCCTGAACCCATTCGCAACGTTCGGCAGCGAACCGATGTCCGGGCCATTCCCGTTTCAGTTCCTCTTCCATTCGGTGGCGACGAACGAGAAGGGCAAGATGAAGGGGCGCGGAATCGTCATCCACTCGCTGACCAAGGGCATCATTGGCGCATGCAAGCTCAAGCTTGCGCGCGTGGACGTCGCCACGCCGCCGCTGGGAAAGTTCCAGGCCGATTGCGGAGTGTCGCCGTAGCGCTCGGAAGCGAGTCTGGCCGGCCGCCGCCGCTCAGGCGGCGCGGCCGGCCGGCCTGACCTGAACGCCGCCTCTGGGCTGAATCGTCACGAGCGGCTCGGGCTCGACCACGCGCGAGTCGGCCAGCGGCAGGCGCAGCCGCGACAGCCAGGTCGCCAGCACGATGCGCGCCTCCATGGCCGCGAACGCAAAGCCGATGCACATGCGCGGTCCCATCAGGAACGGGAAGTGCGCGAAGCGAGGGCGCGCAGCGGCGGCTTCGGGCGCGAAGCGGTCGGGATCGAAGCGTTCGGCGTCGGGCCAGAAATCCGGGTGCCGGTGCGTGACCCACTGGCTGAGGAACACCAGCGCCCCCCTCGGCACGCGATAGCCGTCGATCTCGTCCTCCTCGCTCGGCGTGCGCGAGACCGCCCACGCCGGCGGATAGATGCGCAGCGATTCCTCGATCACCCGCCGCGTGATCTCGAGCTTCTCGAGGTCCTCGTAGGTCGCCGCGCGGCCGCCGAGCACGGCGTCGGCCTCTTCTGCAACGCGGTGCGCCCACTCCGGATGTCGGCCGAGCAGGTAGACCGTCCACCCCAAAGTCATCGCCGTCGTCTCGTGGCCGGCGGCCAGCAGCGTGGTGACTTCGTCTCGAAGCTGCTCGTCGCTCATGCCCTTGCCGGTGTCTTCATCCCGCGAAGCCAGCAGCATGCCGAGCAGGTCGTTGCCTTCGATGCCGGCAGCGCGACGGCGCGCGATGATTCCTTCGACCATGCGATCCATCTCGAGCTTGGCCTTTCGCAGCGCGCGGTTGCCGTGCGTCGGGATCCACGGAAAGCGGCCGAGGATGCTGGTGAACTGGCGCGTGACGAGTTCGTTGAGGTGGCTGAACGTGTCGCCGAACGCGGCGCTTCTCTCATCGGCGTCCACGCCGATCAGGGCCTGGACGACGATGTCGAGAGCCGTTCGCTTGGCCTCCGCCACGACGTCGACGACTGTGGCGGCGTGCGCCGCCCGCAGCAGGCGCTCGGCGGACGCCTCGGCTTCGCGCGCCATGAGCGAGGCGAAGCCGCGAACGCGCTCCTTGTGGAAGGCCGGCTGGATCAGACGCCGCTGCTGCTTCCACAGGGCGCCGTCGCTCGTGACCAGGCCTTGTCCGAGCACGCGCGCCAGCAGCTTATAGTCGTGGTTGTTCTTGGTGTAGATGGTGTGGCGTTCCTGCAGGACGTGCCGCACGCCCTCCGGATGCGAGATCAGCATCGCTTCCAGACCGAACAGGCGCACGCGCGCAACGTCGCCGTAGGTCTGGCGCAGCTCCATCATTGCCGCGAGCGGCCGCTGCTCCATCTGACGGACGTTGTCGATGCCGAGGATGCCGGGCGGCCCCGGCGCGCGGCGAGGGCGGGCCGTCGGCGATGCGGCCCGGTAGGAGGGCGCGGCTTGCACGGGCGAACTATCCGTCTGCCCGCGCGTCAATGCCACAGGCCCGCGCTGCGGGTGAGGCCGCAGGCTACGGCGCCGGCGCCCTGCCGGCTTCGTGCGCGTCCGGCCGTGCCTGCGGCGGCAGCGTCACCTTGTCGCCCGGCTTGACGCCGTGCCGCTTGGACCAGCCGGCGTTGACCTCGAGCACATAGCGCGCCGGCCCCTTGGAGGGGATCGACTCTTCGGAGTACGGCCTGGTGTTGGCCGCGATCGAGTCGATGACGCCGTCGCTGCGGATGTAGAGGATGTCCAGCGGCAGCGGAGTGTTGCGCATCCAGAAGCTGCGCTCCTCGTCCTTGTCGAAAACGAACAGCATTCCTGCGTCGGCCGCCAGCTCCTTGCGCCACATCAGGCCGCGCGCCTGATCGTCGCGCGTCAGCGCCAGTTCGACGCGCACGACGGCGTCGCCCTGCGCGCCATGGACGACGACCTGCGGCCCCTCGGCGCGGGAGCAGCCAGCGGCCGTCGAGATGAGCAGCGCGGCAGCCAGAACGAAGGCGCCGGCGATGCGCTCGCGAAAATCCGCGCGGCAGCCGCTACCGGCGATGCGGCGTGGCCGCTGGCGCAGGAGGCCGGCCGGAGGCGACGCCAGTCTCCGCAGCGGCGATGCGGGTGCGATTCGCTTGTCCAAGCCGCTGTTTTTGCGGGTCTCCCTGCGCATCGTGCCGGATTGCAAGGCAGGACCTTCCCCGGTTAAATCCGCCCCGGCCCTGACACGAGCACCGGCGGCGATGGGCGCCGCGGGGCGGATGCAGGGACCGGGACCGGGAGGATTCATGCTCAGCACCATCATCTGGACCATCGCGTTCGTCGGCCTGGTCGGCTACCTCGTCTACCAGTGCTACCAGCGGTTCGCGGTCCTGCAGCACCTGCGACCGGCAGCGCGTTGGGACAACGTCCCCGAGCGGATCCGGCGCACCCTGAAGTACGCCATCGGGCAGTTCAAATTCTTCAAGGGCCCGCGCCACGACATCACGCCGGGCGTCATCCATGCCCTGGTCTTCTGGGGCTTCCTCATTCTCGGCTACCAGGTCGTGCACATGTTCGCGCGCGGCTGGTTCCCCGACTTCCACCTGCCGCTGCTTGGCGCCACCGGCATCGGCGGGCCGATCATCCTGGCCAAGGACGTCATGGAGCTGATCGTCGCGATCTGCGCGATGATCCTGCTCACTCGCTGGCTGGTGACCAAGCCGCTGCGATTGATGGGATTCCTGCCCGCCGAGACGCGGCTGCGAAACCATTCGCACTGGGAGGCCTATCTCATCCTGGTCTTCATCACGACGATCTGCACGAGCGGTCTCGTCTACGACGCCGGCCGCTTCGTCTTCCTGGCCGGCGAGGCCGAGACCGAGGCCGAGAAGATGTGGTCGCCCGTCTCCTACGCACTGTCCGGCGTTTTCGCGACGCCGGCAGCCGCTACCGCGGCGAGCAACGCGGCGTGGTGGATCCATAACCTCGTCATTCTGGTGTTCGTCAACCTGCTGCCCAAGTCCAAGCACTTCCACGTCATCACCTCGATTCCGAACGTCTTCTTCAGCAAGCTCGAGCCGTTCGGGCGCCTGTCCAAGCAGGACCTCGAGAGCGAGAACGCCATCTACGGCACCTCCGAGATGCGTCACTTCGACTGGAAGCAGGTGCTCGACATGTACTCGTGCACCGAGTGCGGCCGTTGCTCCTCGCACTGTCCGGCCACCGCCACCGGAAAGCGCCTGGCGCCGCGTCAGTTCCTCCTGAACCTGCGCGACTTCCTCTACGCCCATCCCGAGTCGGTGACCGATCCGAACTTCATGCAGAAGGTGGCCACGGGCGAGGTCGAAGGCGCAGGCGAGATCATCCACGACGAGGTGCTGTGGTCGTGCGTGACCTGCCGCGCGTGCGAAGAGGCGTGTCCGGTCAACATCGAGTACGTCGACAAGATCGTCGACATGCGCCGCCATCTCGTGCAGGAAGAGGCACGGTTCCCGGCCGAGCTTACGCGCGTGTTCCAGGGCATGGAGCGCCAGAGCAATCCGTGGGGAATCGGCGCCGACAAGCGCGCCGACTGGGCCGAGGGCCTGGACATCCCGACGCTCGCCGAGAATCCGGACGCGGAGTACCTGTTCTTCGTCGGCTGCGCGGGCTCGTTTGACGATCGCGCCAAGAAGATCACGCAGGCGGTGGCCAAGCTGCTCAAGGCGGCCAACATCTCGTTTGCGATCCTGGGCCGCGACGAGCCTTGCAACGGCGACACCGCGCGGCGTCTCGGCAACGAGTATCTGTATCAGTCGATGGCGGCGATGGCCGTGGAGGTGCTGACGGGCGCCGAGGTCAAGAAGGTCATCACCAACTGCCCGCACTGCTTCAACACGATCAAGAACGAATTTCCGCAGTTCGGCGGCAACTACGAGGTGCAGCATGCCACCGAAGTCATCGCCGACCTGATCGAGCGCAAGAAGCTCAACCTCAACGGCAACGCCGTGGGTTCGGTGGTCTTCCACGATTCCTGCTACCTCGGCCGCTACAACGGCGTCTACGATGCGCCGCGCCGGATCCTGGAGGCTCTCTCGGGCGTGGATCTGCGCGAGCCCGACCGTCACAAGGCCTTCGGCATGTGCTGCGGCGCCGGCGGCGGTCGGATGTGGGTGGAAGAGGCGCCCGACCAGCGCGTCAACGTGCTGCGCGTCGAGCAGCTCCTGAACACCGAGGCCAAGACGATCGCCTCCTCGTGCCCCTACTGCATGACGATGCTCAGCGACGGCGTGAAGGCCAAGGAGAAGGAAGAGCAGGTCCGCAATAAGGACGTCCTCGAGCTGGCCGCGGAGGCCTTGCCGGGCTGAGGAATCGGTTGGCCGGTCCTTGCCGAGCGCCCGGCCGGTGAAGGTCGCGGCGGCGTTCCTCGGCTGAGGCGGGAATTCTCGGCGCCTCATTGACGGCCCGCTCGCGGCCGTGTCAGCCTCCTTTTTATCTACAGAAATGTAGGCCGAAAAGGAGGAGACCGATGAGCGGTTCCAAGCTGTTGCCCGGGCGCCGTGCGCACCGGTTTCTGCTGAGCTGCCTGGCCGTCGGCGCGACGGTTTTCGCCGCCGTCGCCGCCGAGGCGCGCCCATTCCCCTACAACCCGATCCTGTTCGTTCACGGCATCGAAGGCTCGGGCGCGCAGTTCGAATCGCAGGCGATGCGCTTCGAAAGCAACCGCTATCCCGCAAGCTGGATCGACCAGGTCGACTACGACTCGACGCGCGCCGTGGCCGACAAGAGCGAGGTGCACGCACAGATCGACGCGGCGATTGCCGAGCTCAAGGCGCGCAGCGGCAAGGCGCAGGTCGATGTGGTTGCGCACTCGCTCGGAACCTCGGTCATGCGCGACTACCTGACCGACGAGGAGCTCGGCGAGGCGCGCCGCGCCGACGTCGGCCACTACATCAACGTCGATGGCCAGAGCGAGCACCCGGGCGTACCGACGCTGGCGGTCTGGGCGGGCCGGGGCAACCCCGATCGGCACATGGAAGGCGCCGAGAACGTCACCATCCCGAACCAGACGCACGTACAGGTCTGCACGTCCTCGGAGGCTTTCATCGAGTATTTCGAGTTCCTCACCGGCCGCACTCCGCGGCGCAGCATTCGCCGCCAGTCCCGCATCGAGATCTCGGGCAAGGCGCTGGAATTCCCGCAGAACTCCGGGTTGGCCGGCGCCACGGTCGAGATCTGGCCGGTCGACGAGAACGGCGTGCGGACGACCGAGTCGCCGGTTGCATCCATCGACATCACCGACGGTTCGCGCGGCGGCGGCAAGTGGGGCCCCGTCTCCGTCGCGCGCCGGCAGCGCTACGAGTTCGCGTTGGTGCGGGATGCGCTGCCGACGCTGCACATCTACTATGAACCCTTCGTTCGCAGCGATCACACGCTGCGGCTGCTCGCGTCCACGGCATTCGAGCAGTACGCCGGCAACCGTCCCGGCAGCTCGTCCTGGGTCAGCATCCGTTACAAGGAACTGTGGGGTGACCAGCCGGGCGAGAGCGATCAGCTTCTGGTCGACGGCCTCAACATCGTCACGGCCGAGCTCTGCCCTGCCAGCAAACAGGTCAACGGCTACTTCGCATTCGACGTCAACCGCAACGGTCAGACCGATCTGATCGAGGACCCGGTCATCAGTGCGCTGCCGTTCCTCCAGGGCGCCGACGTCTTCGTCCGCGCAAGCACGCCGCCCGACGGCACGATCTCCTTCCAGCTCCTGTCGCGCGGCGGCGGCGAGCCGCGAACGCTGAACGTCCCGAACTGGGAGGCGATGGGCGACGGCATCACTGTGCAATGGAATGACTTCGATCGGCTGACGTTCTGAGGCGGCGGCGCGCGTCGCGCCGACCCCTTCGCGTACGGCAAGCCGGGCGGCCGCCGCCATCGGCGGCGCCCGCACGATGATGCCGCGTATCAGCTAAACCGGGCCGCCATGCCGGCCGCCTCGCGTTCCGGAGCACCTCGGCGGGCCCAGCTGGATGTATTTGGACCGCCTCGTCAGTCCGTATCGATGTGCAGCACCGTCGTCTCGTACAGCAACTCGTCGCTGGTTGGCGCCGCCAGCTGTCCGCTCTGGTCCCAGAACTGCCAGGAGCCGCCGCGCAGCTTGACCCATACCAGATCGTTGTCCGCGTCCTGCCACCACGCCTCTCCAGCCGACGCCATCACCGCAGCCAGTGACGCCTGCTGTTCATAGAGCCGGAAGCCGCCCGATCCGAGCGTCCACACCGCTTCGGGCGTGGTTTCACCGTCGAACTGCACTGCCAGCACGAGCGTGTCGGTGATCTCGAGCATGTTCTCGAAGCGCAGCTCGATGTCCTGCGGCATCGGCGAACTCGGAAATTCCAGCCGGTAGATGCCGTCGCGGTGCGCGGCGAAGTGGCGCATCGGTGCGAGCAGCCAGCTCTCGTCCAGCGCCTCGTCGACGCTCCATGCGGCGACCTCCGTCAGCGTCATCGGATCGAGCCGCGTCGCCTCGATGGCCATCAGCGGCGAGTAGTAGGGACGGTCGTTGTTCACGACGAACTCGAGGACCCCATAGAACGGCCCCGGCACGCTGACTCCGCCGGTCTGGCCGGCCGGCTCCACCGGCGTGACCGTCTGGCCATACGTGAAGAAAGGTGTGTCATACACGAAGTAGCTTCCGGCCGGTCCCCAGCTCCCGTGCGGATCCCATAACGCCCCGGCCAGCACGTAGTGGCTCAGCACGGGGAGTGACCGGAAGCCGGGATGCGATTGAATGAGGAGGTTGTCGAAGTTGCGCATCTGGCCCTTGTCCACCGGACGGATGTAGTAGTCCTCGGTGGCGAACGCGCCGCTGCGCGTGCCCGGCACCAGCGGGAAGCCGACGATCACGTTGCGCCGCATGTCGAAGGCGCTGTGGTAGGTGGCAAAGGCCGTAGGTGTCTCGTTGCCGCCGAGAGTGTCCGGGAAATGGACGCTCGGGCGCGGCGTGGCGGCGTTCAGGCTCGTGCCGACGATGAGCGACCGCTCGATGACGCCGTCGGCTCCCGAACCGGCAAAGAAGCGACCGCAATTATCGGCCGAAACGATTTCGGTGAAATCCGGCCACGCCACCCGGTCCCAGATCCCGCCGCGGCGGTTCTTCCACGCGGTGAAGCGGGTGATGGCGAACCGGCGCAGCGTGTTCGAGTTCCACGTCGGATCCTGCCCGTCGGTCGTGGACTGGTACTGGAAGTCGATCGTCGTGCCGGCGTCGTCGGACTCGACGCGGTCGAACATCAGCCCTTCGAAGCCGCTGGTATGGGCGGTGTTGTCTTCAAAAACGCCGAACAGCATGCGGCTCGGCCGCATCGGCACGCCCGAGCTGTCGCCGTGAGGCTGATTCGGGAACGCCAGCCAGAAGCCGTGCCCCTGACTGTCGGCGGCGGTGTTGCCGGTGACGACGTTGTCCGGGTTGGCGATCCAGTAGCCGCTCGATCCGCCGTCCTCTCGGATTTCGTGCAGCTTGAGCGCGTCGCCTTCCAGGGGATTGCGCACGTGCAGCGTCAGATTGCCGGCGATCGTGTTGCGGCGCTCGACGGCATCCTCGGTGAAGACGGCGTGGCCGCGGATGTCGTAGAGAACGTTGTTCTGCACGACGACGCCGTTGGTCGCGTGGATGACGATGCCACGGTTGGCAGACTGATGGATGCTCGAGTCCCGAATGTACTGGCCGGAGGCGTCGCCGACGAAGGTCGTGCTGCTGTAGCTCAGGCGGTGCCAGTGAAAAGGATAGCGGCCGAGGCGTCCGCGCTGGCCTCCGCGCCGGATCTGCACACCCGAGACGTGAGCCTGTGCGCCCGTTCCCATGATCATCACGTGCGCTCCGAAGCCTTGGGTCTGCCACAGCGCATCGTCGGGCGCTTGAATGACGATGTTGCGCGTGAGGTTGGCGACTTCGGCGCGTTCGTCCAAAACGACCGGCGTCGGCGCTGCCGGCGGCGTGACCAGGCCGGCGGGGCTGAGGCTCATGCCGTCGGCGGTTGCATACTGCAGCAGGCCCCATCGCGGCGCCGACAGCGGAGCGTTCAGCTCCACGCTCGTCGCGGCAGCGGCTGCGATGGTGAACGACTCGGTGGCGGACGCGCCGAACCAGTCGGTGGGAGCGACGACGATCTGGTCGCCGGCGCTCCAGCCCGGGTCCTCCTCGAGCTGCAATACAGTGGCGCCGCCGGGAGCATGCGCGGCCAGCCTGGTCCACGCCACTTGCGGAGGGCGGCCGTGCAGCTCGAGCGCGCCGCCCATGACCATGATGCCGCGCGTCCCCATGCCCATCACGCTTGCATCGGGATCGGCTGCATCCAGCGTGATGATCGCCTGCTGCTCGAACGGACGATCCTCGGTACCCACGCGCAGCTCGCCGTGCACCATGATCCAGTCGGCGGTGAGCGAGAGGTCGGTGCGGTCGAAGACAAGAGAGCCGTCGATGGTGAGACCGCCGAGGTCGGGCGTGTCCTCGTCGAGCAGGATGCTCGTCCCCTGCGGGATGACGACCTCTTCACCCGGCGCGGGCTTGGCTCCGCCCCACGTCGCCGGATCCGACCAGCGCAGGCACTGCGGGCAGTCGCCGCCGCGGCACGCTTGCGGATACTCACCGGCCGCCGGTAGAGCCAGCAGGCTGGCGCATTCGGCGCCGAACTGCGCCGTGCACTGCACGCACTCGGCGATGTCGCCGAGCGTGGAGACGCTGCGCGCGCACGACTGACCGGTGCTCGGCGGTGCGACGTCGCTGCAGTCGGGAGAGAAGCCGATGGTTGCGGCAGTGAAATCGTCGTCGGCACCGCTGCCGGCGATGCCGAGAACGTCGACATCGCACCGACGGTCGCCGCCGCCGCAGCTCTTGCACACGTTGCGGACGAGCTTTGCCCGCGCCTTCGTAAGTCGCGGCTCCGCGCGGCCGTCGCCCGGCGTCGGGCACGGCCCGGCGGCGATGCCGGAGGCTACGGCCGCCTGGCATTTCTGCAGCGCACGCGCCGATGCGCGAAGATATCGATCGACGCTGGAGACGAGCGTTCGCTGGCAGCGCAGCAGCGCCTCACCGGCATCGTCGGCGAGCGAATCCGCGGCCGGTGTGCCGACCGCGTCGAGGGAACAAGTGACGCAGTCGGCGATTCCGGTGCAATCGGCAATGGCGCCGTTGCAGCCTGCGCCGGCAAGGCCGGGGCAGGCTCCCTCTTCCCATCCAGTTGCGGACAGCGGCACGTCGTCGCTGCCGCCACACGTTTGATCGTCGCCGCCGCACGCATGGGCGATCGTCGCTCGTGCTCGCTCCTCGAACTCGTCGAGCGCGCTGACAACGGCGGCGTCGCCTTCGCACTCGGCGGCGGCCACCGCGTTGCCGGAAGCGAGCGCGCGATCGCGGCACGCCGCAAGGACGCGGCTGCGGCCGTCCAGGTAGCGCGCGCCGCTGCGTGCGATCGCAGCCTCGCATGCCGAGGTTGCGGCTGTAGCCGCCGAGCACCACAGCGCTACGAGCAGCGCGGCGCAGAGCACGCCATGAATCCGTCGATCAAGCATCGCGATGATCCCCCTCGATCGTGCGCTGTCGTTACACGTGATGTCGCATCGGCAGTCAACGCAGCGTCGGCTGTTCCTTGAAACGCATGTTCAGGCGGCCGCGTCGTCCGTCGTCCCGCCGCGCTTGCGGCTGCGCCGGCGCGGGAGCAGCATCCGGCGCCATGACGTGCTCGCTCGGAATGCATCTGCGAACGATGGGGCCGCAGTCGATGCCGGACGTGGTGCGCGCGTGCGCGCTGGCGGCCGAGGCTGCCGGCATCGACGAGCTGTGGGTCGGCGATCACATCGCGATCCCGCCGGATGACGCCGAGGGCTCCGGCGGCCGCTACCTCGACCCGCTATCGACGCTGGCCTGGATCGCGGGCATCACCAGGCGCATCCGCCTGGGCACGGGAGTGCTCGTCCTGCCGTATCGGCCGCCGCTGCCGACTGCCAAGGTCGTCGCGACGGTGCAGGAGCTGTCCGGCGAGCGGCTGATGCTCGGGGTAGGCGTTGGATGGATGCACGCGGAGTTCCGCGCCGTCGGCATCCCCTTTGCCGAGCGCGGGCGCGTCAGCGACGCGACGCTCGAGTTTCTCACGCGCTGCTTCGCGGCCGACGAAGCCGAATCGAACGGGCAGCCATTCCTGTTCCTGCCGCGGCCGGCGCGGCCGCCGATCCTCGTCGGCGGCGCACCTCCGCATGCTCTTCGGCGCGCCGCGCGCTTCGGCGACGGCTGGATGCCGATGACCGCCGATCCCGAGTCGCTTGTAGCGCCGGTGGCCGAGCTGAGACGCATGTTCGCCGAGGCGGGCAAGCCGCCGCCGCGGATCGTCGTGCTCACGAGCCTGCCGCTGGCCGATCCTTCGGCCGCCGCCGCGCTCGCGCGCGGATTCGTCGCAGCCGGCGCGACCGGAATCATCCACGGCACGCCTCGCTATCCCGACGCCGCCGCCTTCGCGCGCGATGCGGAGGTTCTCGCGGCGCACGTGCTGCCGGCGCTGGCGCAAGGGTAGCGCGGCCGTCACCGCGAGCGGAAAACGGTTGACGACACCGGCCCCAGCGTCCTAAAGCTGGCCGCCTTCATGCCTCCTTCATTCCCGAACGTCGTCTCCGGCCTCGCCCGAGCGCTGTGGACGGCGGGATTGTGCGCCGTCCTGTCGCTGGCGACGCCGTTTCCCGACGTTCACGCGCAGGGCCCGCCCCCTGCCGCGCGCTTTGCGCCGCAAAAGGCCCTTGCGGCAGAAGCTCAACGAATCAAGGACCTTCTCGACGCGCTTGCGAACAGGGTGGCCCAGGGTGCGGCCATCGACGCCGAGCGCAAGGCGCTGCGCGAGCACGCCGGCAACCTCGGGGACCTCGACGAGGCGTTGCAGGAGGCGTTCGTCGCGACCGAAAGCAGGATCAAGGAAGCGGGCCTGCCCGACTTCATCCTCGAGCGCCACTACGCCACCGTCGCCGACTACGAGAAGAATCTCGAGGTCCTGACCGCGCACCTCGATGCTGTCGATGCCGCGGCCGGAAAGCGCGCGGCCGGACGCGATGAGGACCTTGCGGCAGCCGTGAAGGCTGCGCGCCGCTACCTGCGTCGCCACAAGGCCAAGGATGCCCCCCGTTTCCTCAGCGGCAACTCGCTGCCGTACGCGGCGATGAAGCAGACCGCCGAGCCCCGCGACATATCGCACGCTCGAGCCGCGGTGGCGGAGCAGCGCTCCATCCCCCGCGTCAGCGCGCCGCCGACGGCCGCCGACCTGGCGGCCACCATCGACGTTCAGCTGACCGAGGAAGTCGAGGAACTGGCCGCTGAGCTGCAGACGCCGCTGGCGATGTACCGCCACGTGCGCGACAACATGCGGTTCGAGCCGTACACGGGATCGCGCAAGGGCTCGCGCGAGACGATCCTGGTCAAAGGCGGCAACGACTACGACATCGCATCGGCACTGATCGCGCTCCTTCGCGCTTCGGGCGTGCCTGCGCGCTACGTCTCGGGCCAGGTGCTGATGCCGGCGGACCGGGTGATGAACTGGCTTGGCGTCACCGACGGCTTCACCGCCGCCAACATTCTCGCGACCGCCGGCATGCAGCCGACCCCGTTCACCGACAACGGCGAAGTCGTCGCCATAGGGTTCGAGCACGTGTGGGTGATCGCCTATCTGCCCTACGGCAACTACCGCGGCATCGGCAACGACGACACCGGGATGGCGTGGGTGCCGCTGGATCCGAGCTTCAAGTCGCTCGAGTACACCGACGCGGTCGACATTCCTTCGGAGATGGGCTTCGACGCGCAGGAGTTCATTGACGGGTACATCTCGACGTTCCACGAGCCAAGCCCGGTGGAGCTCTACCTGCAGAACATCGCCGACTACGTCGCCACCGAGCGCAAGGATTTGACCTTTCCCGACGACGTCTTCCGCACCGCCACCATCGTTCCCGACGAGTCGGGCATCCTGCCAGCCTCGCTGCCCTTCGAGCAGCTCGCGGCCGCCAGCGAGTTCGCCGCGATCGCGCAGGCGGAGCGCCACCGCATCCGCTTCCACATCCGCAACGGCAACACGACGCTCCTCGACCACACGCTCGACCTGCCGGCGATCGCCAGCCGTCGCGTGACGATATCCTACGATCCGGCAACCGCGGGCGATGCGGAGACGATCGAGACCTACGGCGATCTGTACGCAACGCCGCCCAACCTGATCGCGCTGAAGCCCGTGCTGCGCGTCGAAGGAGCGGCGGTCGCCACGGGCACGAGCATCGGCGCAGGCGTGCTGCACAACTCGGACATGCACTTCCTGACGCCCGCCGGCGAGAGCAATGTCGTGCCGCTCGTGCAGAATTTCATCACGGCGGGCACCTACCAGGGCATCGGCATCGACACGTGGCGCGTCCCCGACGAGGCGCTGGTGCCGCCGGACGACGAAGAGCTGCCCGACACCGACGGTCTCACAGGCGAGAAGCTCTACCGCACCGCGATGAACTACCTCGACCGCGTCGATCGCGCCGGCCTGCAGGTGGCGCAGACGCAGCAGATGGTGGTGCAGACGGCGGTTTCCGAAGCCATCGTCGAAAACGTCGTGCAGGTCTTCTACAACTTCAGCCAGATTCCCGTGGCGTGGGAATGGAAGGGCCTGATCGTCGATGCCGATCGCAAGATCATCGGCCCGTTCGCGATCGACGGCGACGAGAGCAAGGAAAAGCCGTACTTCGTCCTGACCGGCGCCGACGCCTCCATCGGCGAGAATCGTGTCTTTGAAGATCTCTATGGAGAGGAAGCGGTTTCGACCATCAAGATTCTCGAGCTGGCCAGCGACATGGGCATCGAGATCTGTCGAATCGTCACCAGCATCGCCACCGACTGCCCGGCCATGTCGCAGCCGGCCCCCGTCGTCGCCGCCGTCAACGGCGCGCTGGCGCAGGGACACGAGGTCACGATCCCGCGCACGCAGATCACCTATCTGAACTGGACCGGCACCGGCTACATCGACATGGATCCGGATACCGGAGCGGCCGGCTACATCATCAGCGGCGGCCAGAGCGGCGGCGCCACCGTCGATTCCTGGTCATCGACGTGGCAGCTGTTCTTCGCCGTGTTCGGCCGGGACGTCTGCAACATCATCGCCGTCATCCTGTCACCTGAACCGAACTCGTACTTCCCGTACCCGGGCGCCAACGGCGGGCCGATGGGCGTGACGCCATCGTCATTCGAGGTCGACTACACCGTCTACTATTGCGATCCGGAGGAAGAAGAGGTCACGGTCAGCGAGACCTACATTCCGCACTTCCAGTACCCGCCGGGCAACTTCGTCTTTCATGCCGGCTGGGGAACGGGAGAGACGCTGGCATTCACGGTCTTCGACGTGCAGATCATCGACTTCCTCAGCGACCAGTACATGGCACGCGGCTACACCGGCCCGCCGGTGGCCGGCGATCCGGACCCCGCCAGCATTCGATACCTCATCCTGCCGGTCGGCTTCACGCCGCAGCAGGTGCAGATGAAGGTCGCCAACGGTGCCGAGATCAAGACGCAGACCGAGCCGAACAGCTCGGGCATCCTCACCGCCACGTTCGACGGCAAGAACAACGGCGGCAGCTACATCAATGCCGGCAGCTACCACGTTCGCTTCATCGTCACGGCGCCCGACGGCCAGATCGATCGCAGCGAGGACATGGACCTGCACGTGGTCGAGGTTACCGACGTTGCGCTGCTGGATACCGGCGGAGCGGCGCTGACCGGCAACGCGCATCCGGACAAGCCCGGCGGGCGGCGCATCTTCGCGGGCAAACCCACCAAGGACGCAGCCGACCGCGGCAATCGCGTCAAGGTACGTGCCACGCTCAGCATGGCCGTGCCTGCGGGCAAGATGAAGGTGAACCTGGTTTCGTTCGACGTCGCCGATCCCACGGGCTTGATCGACGCCAACCACGGCGAGGCGATGGGCACGCCGGCCGAGGGGATGCTCAGCGATCAGGATCCGGCCACGACCGGCAGCAACGAGGTGTGGGTCGATTTCACGACGACCATGCAGCCGGGCGACAACTTCAAGATCTTCGCCAGCACGAACAAGAAGATGATCGACAACCTCACCGACGCGATTGCCGAGGCCAACACGGACGAGCAGGGCGCCACGATGAACGCCCGCCTCATGCCGCTGGCATCCGAGCGCCTCACGGTGTGGCGGCGCGTGCACGTCGAGCGGGATTCGATGGGCAACGTGGCCAGCAACAGGATCACCGGAAGCATCACGGCGGTGACCAACAACGGCAACGGCACCAGCACGGTGACCACCGACCAGAACTTCACGGAGACGCCCTCGGCAACCAACCGTTTCGCCAACGGCCTGCTGCGCCGGGGCATGAACGCGTTTCGCGTGGTCGGCAACACCGACGGCATGAACATGAAGGTGACGGTCAACAACCTGGGCATGACCATCCCGACCGCCGGCGCATTCACGCTCGTCGACGACGACGACTACAACGGCAACGACGGCACCTCGCAGGACGGCGACGACGGCGAGGACGTGGCGATGGCCAGCATCGGCAAGATCCAGGACAGCGACGATGGCAGCAAGAACGTCTTCGCCTACGCATACGTGCGGCCGACGTTCGACATCGGCGACAATAACAGCTCGGTGGCATTCGTGGCCAACACGCCCGACGGCGCCGACGAGAAGTCGCTGCTGCTGGCGACCTACGACTTCGACGCTGCCGCGTATGAAGCCGACAAGGACTTCTGGACGGTCTACTTCCTCGGCGCCTATCAGATGCAGACCGAGGAGGACGGCGACGGAGCCGGAAGCACGACCTTCGGCCAGGTCGACGAGCTGAACGGCCAGGGCGCAAGCGTCTTCCTGGAGGCGACCAAGGAGTCGCCGGGCCCGGCATGCAACGAGCCGGACGTGGGATCGCACGAGCTCGGCCACCTCTTCAAGGGCGCCCACACCGACACCGCCTTGATGGACGGCGGCGGCTGCAACGTCGGGCCGCTGACGTTCTCCGACATCAGCCTGCGGAAGATCCGCAACCTGGACCATCCGTGAGCGGGTCGATGAGCATGATGCGGAGAGCACGGCACCGCACGCGCGCGATCCAGCGGATCACCGCCGCGTTCGCCCTGCTCGCCATGCCCGCCGCCGCGACGGCAGCGGCGGTGACACCGGCCGCTCCGGCCGCCGCGTTGACGCTCACGCTGACCTCCGATCGCGCCGAATACACGCTGGGCGAGCCCGTGCTGCTGTCGGTGCGGGTGGCCAATGAGACCGCGGCGCCGATCGTCGTCCGACGCACCACCGATGCGGCCACCGGCGCGGTGCTGCCGTGGATCGGCCGCCAGGGCGAAGAGCCGCGTCGCTACGTCGGCCCCGACATCGGCATCAAGCACACGCACGTCCCGGAGGCGCCGCTGGCGCCCGGCGATGCGTTCACGATCAAGGTTCGCGTGCTCTTCCACGTCGTCACCCACGAGGACAGCGACCTGCCGTACTTCTACGCTTTCGATCAGCCAGGGACCTACCAGGTGCGTGCCGAGGTGGTGAACGTCGCTCCGTCGCAGCGGCTGTTCACGAACACCATCGCCATCCGCATGCGCGCGCCTTCCGGCACCGATGCGCAGGTCTGGAGGATGCTGCAGAACGAGGCGTCGGCGCGCTTCCTCCATTCCGGCTTCGCCGACGCGGGATCGCGCGAGGCCGCCGCTCTGGCCGAGATCGTGGAGCGCTATCCCGCCAGCGTCTACGCGCCCGTCATCGAGCGATCGCTGCAGATCCATGAGAAGTCGGCAGGCCCGCAGACGCGTGCGGCCGCCGGAACCGCCGAGGTCGTGACGCTGCCCGGCAAGACCTTCGTTGCTACCGCTTCGCCGTCGGTGCCGCCGCCGGCCGTGCAGGAAGCTTCCCGATCCATCGCCGAGATCGTCAACGCCTGGCAGCGGGCCTGGAACGCACGCGACGCCGCGCGCCTCATGCAGCTCCTCGTCATCAGCCACGACCTGCGCCGCAAGTGGGATCAGGGCGCGGGCGACGCCGATCATGAGGCCGCCGTCCGCCAGCTCGAGAGCGCATTCTCTGCGCTCGGCGAGCTGACGATCGAGGTGGTGCGCACGTCGTTCGGCGGCGAGGCGGCTTCGGCCGACGTTCTGGTGACGGCGAGCAATGCGCAGCCTGCGGTGACGTCGCGCACGATGCGGCTGGCCCGCGAGGGCGGCGCCTGGCGCATTTCGGAGGTAGGGTTCTGAAACGGCTGTCGACAGCGGCCTCGATGGCCTTCATTGCAGCGCTCGCCACCTGCGTGATGGGCACTGTTTCGATCGCCCGCGCCGACATCATCGGCGATGGCGTCGAGTGCCTGGCCGACCTGCAGGCCGAGGGCGGCGGCGCCGGATCGGGAACGTGGGGCGCGCTGGACGGCACCGGCCTGCGCGACACCGCCGCCGTGCTGGACACGCTGCGCGCGATAGGCCGGACGGATTCGCAGACGTACGCCAATGGCGTCGACGGTCTGGCCAACCAGTCCGCCACCAACAACGACTTTCGCGCCCGCCGACTGGCGTCGCTGCTGGCCGCCGGGATCACCGAGGACGGCGATCTTGCGACGCTGCTGGCGAACCAGAACGGATCGTCGGGCGGAAACCCGAGCGAGCCCAATCATCCCGAGGGCGGCTGGGGAGTCACCGAGGTATTCGGCACCGACTCATTGACCACCGCGCTGGCCATCGATGCGCTGCGCGCGGCGGACATGCCGCTTGCGCTGACCATTGCCGGAGCGGTCGTCACGGCTCCGACGCAAAGCCAGCATTCGTTCGAGTTTCCGGCCGGCGCCAGCGGGCTTGCCCTTCTGGTGCGCCAGGTCACCGGCAGCGTGCGGCTGTTCATCGATACGCCGAGCTCGGGCACCCTGCAGGCCGATCTCAGCAACATCAGCTCGCCGACGTCGCTCGGCGGCCTGCCGTCGCAGGCTGGAACGTACACGTTGCGACTCCAGAGCCTCTCGGGAAGCCCCAACACCTACTCGCTCGAAGTACGGTTCCAGAGCGCCGGCTTCGACACCGCTCGCATCACGGCCGCGCTCGCCTACCTGGCCGCGGCGCAGAACGGCGACGGGAGCTGGGGGCTACGGCGCGGCGAGTCGGGGCAGCTCGGCATTACCGCGCAGGTCGTGCGCACGCTGGCCCGACTCGGCGGTGCGTTCGTCGCCCCGGCCATCGTGGCCGAGGCGCTCGATTGGATCGAGGATCGCCAGCACGACGGCGGCGGCTTCGGGCAGGACGGCGGCAGCACCGTCTACGAAACGGCCCTGGCGGTACTGGCTCTGAAGGCGGGCGGACGCACGACGCCCTCGGTGCTCGACCCCGCCCATCAGTATCTGGCCGACGAGCAGCAGGGGAGCGGGTGCTGGAACGAGGGCGATGCCTACGCCACCGCGCTTGCGCTGCACGCGCTGTTCGCGCCCGATGACGGCCTCTTCTGCAACGGCCACGAGATCTGCAACGTCATCGAGGGGTGCAGCACGGTCGACGTCCCGCAGTGCGACGATGGCGTGACGTGCACGGAAGACGCGTGCAGCGAGGAGCTCGACGAGTGCCTGCATGCGCGGGACGACTCGGCGTGTGACGACGGCCTGTACTGCAACGGCAGCGAGATCTGCGACGAGAACGAAGGCTGCCTGGCCAGCGAGTCGGTCGACGGCGCACCCGTTGTCGATTGCGACGACCACGTGCCGTGCACGATCGATGCGTGCGATGAGCTCAGCGATTCCTGCACGCACGTCGCCAACCATGCCGCATGCGCGGATGAATCCTTCTGCAACGGGGACGAAATCTGCAGCACGAGCGAAGGCTGCATCGCCGGCTCGCGCAGCTGCGTCGACGCGCATGCCTGCACGCTCGACGGCTGCGACGAAGCTGCCGACGCCTGCACGCATTCGCCGAATGACACCGCCTGCGCCGACACCAACCCCTGCTCCGACGACTCCTGCAGCGCGGTCGCAGGGTGCACGCACACGCCCAACACCGATTCGTGCGACGACGGCGACGAGTGCACCGAGAACGACGTCTGCGCCGGCGGCCAGTGCGCCGGAACGGCGATTCCGCAGTGCACGGCCACGACCACCACGACGACGCTGCCCGAGCAGCTGTGCGGCGACTTCAACGGCAGCGGAACGATCACCGCCAGTGATGCTTTGGGCGCGCTGCGCACCGCGGTGGGAACGGCCACCTGCGCGCTGGCGCTGTGCGACTTCAATGGCAGCGGGACCGTCACTGCGCAGGATGCGCTGGCGATCCTGCGCACCGCCGTCGGTCACGCCCTGACGCCGAACTGTCCGGCCGCCGCCGCAGTGGCCGGGCCGTCGACGACGACGACGACCACGACCACCACGACCACGCTGCCGTGAGCCGCGACGACGGGCTCACGGGCGGTTTTCGTAGGGAGGTTTCGATGCGCGATTCCAGGTTGCTTCCATTGCTGGTGAGCGGCGCCATCGTGGCGCTCCTGCTGCCGCGCCCCGATGCGCGCGCCGACACCGACCCGGCCATCTCCTGTCAGGTCAAGAAGCTCGACGCTTCGCGCGCCTACGGCGCCTGCCGCCTCAAGACGGTGTCGAAGTCGGTCAAGAAGGGCACGGCCACCGACTTCACCAAGTGCGACACGTCCTTCGACCGCAAGTGGACCGCCATCGAGCTGATCGGCGGCAGCAACTGTCCCACCTTCGGCGACGGCGACACGATCCAGGAGGAGATCGTCGACGATACCAGCACGATCGCCTCGCTGCTGGCGACCGGAACGCTGCCCACGTGCGGCGATGGCGAGCTCAATGGCCGTGAGACCTGCGACGGGGCCGAGCTCGGCGGCGTTACCTGCGCCGATTTTGGATACCTTGGCGGCACGATCTCCTGCCGTCCGTCGTGCCTGCTCTACGACCTCAGCGAATGCACCGGGCGAAGCGTCTACCCGGCCACGGGTCAGACCGTCTCGTACCAGACCGACACCTTTGGCATGCCCGATCAGCCGGTTCCCGATGACGGCGCGCTGCAGACGGGCGGCGCGCTCGCGTTCGTCGACAACGGCGACGGCACCATCACCGACACCAACACCGGGCTGATGTGGGAGAAGAAAGGCTTCGAGATCAGCGGCGACCACAGCGCCGATACCACCTATGCCTGGTCGAGCCTGGATTCGGGCACGATCTGGGACTGGATCGAGCGCGTGAACAACGAGAACGGCGGCGCCGGCTACGCCGGACACAACGACTGGCGCATTCCCAATCGCCGCGAGCTCGACAGCCTCATCGACTTCAGCCGCAGCGACCCGTCGGTGCATCCCGCCTTCGACTCGGCCTGCGTCTCCGACTGCGTGCCCACCAGCTGCAGCTGCACGGTCGCCGACGAGTACTGGTCCTCCACGACCAGCATCGCCAACGACAGCCTGGCCTGGGCCGTCAGCTTCTCGCGCGGCAAGGCCGAAGACTTCTCGAAGACCAGCCGCCGCGCCGTGCGGGCCGTCCGTGGCCCCGACTGAACGTCGAAATCCCATGACGTCCGGGTCCACCCACCGGAGTAGAAAACGAAAATTCGAGACCTGACGTATCCAAAACGCGGGCTGGTTCGTGGAGGGGAAAGAGAGGTGGCACGCATGAAGCTGCGCGAGAAGCTGCGGATCTACAGACGCGTCTTCCAGAAGGCCAGCCGCAACCGGGCGGATCTGCGCCGTGTTCTGGCCCACCACGGCAAGGTCGCCTTCGCGGTCTACGCCTACGAGCTGGCCGTGCTGCTGAGCAGCAAGGTCGACCCGCGCCTGAAGACGCTCGGTGCGATCAAGGCGTCGGCTCTGGTGGGCTGTCCCTTTTGAATCGATATCGGCTCTGCCGTCGGCAGGGAGATGGGCATCACCGATGAGAAGCTGGCGGCGCTGCCCCGCTACCAGGACAGCCCGCTGTTCGACGAAGTCGAGCGCGCCGTGCTCGACCTTGCCGTGGCCATGACCTCGACGCCGGCCGATGTCTCCGAGGACCTGCGCCAGCGGCTGCGCCGGCATCTGAGCGAAGCCGAGATCGTCGAGGTCGCCTCGCTGATCGCCTGGGAGAACCATCGCGCGCGCTTCAACCGCGCGTTCGGCGTCCGGGAGATGGGCTTCAGCGATGGCGCGTTCTGCGTGCTCCCGGAGCGCACGCCGCAGTAGGGCTCTCTCGGCCGTCTCGGTCCGCATCGCACCGCACCCACCGCGCCCGCACCGCGTAGCGACGCACAGCGGCACGGCGGTCTTGTGAGGCGCCCTGCAGGCGAATATTGTGTGGCTCCAGCAGCGCTTCGGCACCGGGGACCGGGCTCGCCGCGGCCGCAATCGTATCCGCTCGGGGTGTCCGCGCTGCCAGGAGGGGTCATGGAGTGCATCGGCTCATTCCGGCGCCGCAGCCTGTGGCTGCTCACATCGAGTCTGTCCCTGGCGCTGCTCACCGCATCGGTCGTCAACGCCGCTTCCGAACCGCCGCGTCCGGGCACCGTCGTCACCCGGCACAACGTGCACGAGTACGAGGAGTTCCTGGGCCCCGGCCTTCGCTGGGCCGTCGAGCGCGGCGCCAATCTGCCGGTCGTTGCCTACAAGAAGATCGCCCACCCGCCGCCCTATCAGGAGGCCACCGAGAAGTTCTCCGACCAGGTCGTGCTGTCGCCCGACGGCCTGCGGCTCGAGAACTACGTGGCCGGCATGCCATTCCCGTCCGTCGACGAGAAGGACCCGCGCATCGCCGACAAGCTGATGTTCAACTTCTCCACGGCCATCGGCATCGACGACTCCGACATCCGCAACTTCGACTGCGACACCGGAGCGCTCGGAGAGGACGGCAATCCGCTGCGGGTGGAGCGGCACTTCCTCATCGATCACATCCGCCGCCTCTATTTCACGGGACGTCTCGTCGTCGATCCCAAGCCGGCCATGCCCAATCGCGACGCCGCGCGGTTCAAGGAAGCGCTGTACCCGCTGATCGAGCCGTTCGACCTCAAGGGTACGGGCTTCACGTTCACGCGTTATCTCGATCCGGCACGGCAGGACGACACCTGGCTGTACCTGCCGCAGCTTCGCCGCGTGCGGCGTCTGTCGTCGGCGCAGCGCTCGGATGCGCTCTTCGGACAGGACACCGATGCCGACAGCTACGAGGGCTATCAGGGCAACATCGCCTGGATGAAATGGAAGTACCTCGGCGAGAAGACCGTTCTCGGCACGATGCACGCCGAGCGCCTTCCGGTGGTATGGGGCGAGCCGTCGGGAGATTTCCTGCACGACGACAAATGGGAGCCGCGCGAGGTCTGGATCATCGAGGGTGTCTCGAAGCTGCCGCAGTACGCGTACTCCAAGCGCGTCATCTACCTGGACAAGGAGACGCAGCGGATTCCGTTCACCGACATGTACGATGCGGGCGGGCAGCTCTGGAAGATGTGGGTGAACAACTACCGCTTCGCCAAGGAGCCGCTGCGAGGCGCGCGCTACGCCATGGACTGGGAGTACGGCTACCGGCCGTCGATCACGATGATCGACATGCAGCTCGAGCACGGCACCTTCTGCGCCTTGCCGAGCCACCGCTTCCCCGGCGAGCAGGGCTGGTACGTGAACCTGGGCGAGAAGGAAGGGACCAACGAAGGCTTTTTCGACGTCGCGGCGATCATCGCGGCTGGGCGCGGGTAGCCGCGTCCAGCCGCGATGATCGCGAAACGCCTTCGCCATGGGTGACGGCGGGCTCTCGCGCGTCTAGGGCAGCCGGACGCGGCTATCGCGCCAGGTGCGTCGCTCGCGAACGCCTGCAAGTCACAGCCGCGGCGCGCCGTCGCGTACCGGGCCGCGCCACAGCAGGCGCAGGGCATCCAGGCGAATGCGCGCGGCATCGATGGCCTGGGCCAGCTCGCGGCGTTGCTGTTCCAGTGCCGCGTGCTCTTCGCGGCGCACGTGATCATTGACCGCGGCCAGCGCCGTCAGGCGCGCCAGCTCCGCCGATAGCTGCTCGTTCATCGCTTCCTGCGCGGCCTGCCGCAGCCTGGCTGCGCTCTCCTCCGCCAGCTGCTCGCAGCGCAGGTAGAGCCGGCCGATCAGTGGCGCCAACGTCGCCTTCTGCGCGCTCAGCCAGCTGGCGCGGCCGTCGGCTCGGGCGGCGGCGAGGGCAGGCGTCATCGGATCCTCCTCCGGCGCCGGCACGTTGCGATGCTGGTCGACGAGCACGCGCACGGGCGACGGCGCCAGGAAGCGGTCGACGTGCAGGCGCGGCGGTGCCGCCGCCTCCAGCACGAACACCGCCTCCAGATACAGGCGCGGCGGCGCATCCTCCTCGAGGAGGACGAAGCAGGCGTTGCCGGCCTCGGAGGCAACGAGCAGCTCCATCGCGTCTCCCAGCAGCGGATGATCCATGGTGGCGAACTGCAGATCCTCGCGCACCAGCGCCGTGTGACGGTCGAACGTCAGCGCGGTCTCGCCGCGCTCGAGGCCGGGAAACTCCGGGCTGTGCATTGCATCCGGGTTCAGGAGGTACGCGCGCGGTGCGATCTCTTCGGAATAGATGCGGAAGTGCTCGAGGAGGCGAAGGAACCATTCCTCGAAGGCTTCATCGGCATCGATGCTGCGAATGGCGGCGAGCAGCGGCTCGGCAACGTCGCGCCGCAGCGATGCCATCTCCAGCAGCCGGTCGCGCCCCTGCTCGACACGTTCGAGAAGCGACGCCGCAGCCTCGGCGGTCTGCGCCACCAGTTCGTCGGTGTCTGCACGCAAACGCTCCGGATCCATGGCCGGAGCCGCCAGCGCCAGCGCCGAGACCCGCTCGCCGAACCGTTCGAGCAGCGGATGCGCGATCAGCGTCGGCCGCCGGAATGCGTCGACGCCCTCGTCCAGCCACCGTACCAGCACTTCCTGCCCGGACCCGGCAACGTAGGGAACATAGACCCGCACGACCCCTCGCTGACCGATGCGGTCGAGCCGTCCGATGCGCTGCTCGACCAGGTCGGGGTCGAGCGGCACGTCGAACAGCACCAGGTGCTGCGCATGCTGGAAGTTGCGGCCTTCGCTGCCGAGCTCCGAGCACACGAGCAGGCGGGCGCCGTCGGCCTGCGCGAACCACGCGGCGTTGCGGTCGCGTTGCAGCAGCGTCAGTCCCTCGTGGAACAGGGCGGTCGCGACGCGAACGCGCGCGGCGATGGCGGCATCGATGCTCTCGGCCTTGGACGCGCTCCGGCAGATCACCACGACCTTGCGCGCTTCCGGCGACGACAGCAGCTCGAGCAGCCAGTCGATGCGCGGATCGTCGCCGAGGCCGGCGCTGCCGGCGGTTGTGCCGGCAAGGCCGATGGCGCGCTGGGCGTCGGGCACAGCGTCTGGCGCGGCCGTGCTCGCGAGGTCGCTGGCGAGCTCGGCCTGGAGCCGTGCTGTGAGCGCGTCCGGCACTGCACCGTGCGCGCTTTCGTGCCGCTCGGCGCCGCCGCGGCCCAGGGGGATGCGCAGGACTTCGCGGGCAGGAAAGCCGCCGACGGCGGCGCGCGTGTTGCGAAACATCACCCGGCCCGGTCCATGCCGGTCGATGAGCTCCTCGAGCAGTCGCCGGCGCAGCGCAGGATCGGCGATGCGTGCCGCTACGTCGCGCTCGTCGGCGCCCAGCGTCTGCGCCAGTCGTTGCACCGCCGAGGAAGAAAGCGCGGTCCCTACGATCAGATCGGAGGCCACGGAAGCGACCTCGCGATACCCGCTCGATTCGGCCAGCCAGCATTCGAAATCGGCGTACCGGTGTGGATCGAGGAGCCGCAGGCGCGCGAAATGTCCCTCCTCGCCGAGCTGCTCGGGCGTCGCCGTCAGCAGCAGGAGCCCTGCGGTCGCGGCGGTGATCCTCTCCACGGCGCGGTAGCCGGCGCTCGCTTGCTCGCGCGTCCATTCCAGATGGTGCGCTTCGTCGACGATCACGATGTCCCAGCCGGCGTCGGCGGCCTGCGCCACGCGCACTTCGTTCCGTTCCACCAGCGAAATGCCCGCCAGCACGAGCTGCTCCTCGGCGAAGGGATTGGCGCCGGGCGTGCTCGTCTCGATCGCCTGGCAGCGTTCCTCGTCGAAGACGGCAAAGCGCAGCTGGAAACGGCGCCGCAGCTCGACCAGCCATTGGTGAGTCAGTGCATCCGGCACCAGGACGAGCGCCCGAGCCACGCGTCCGTTGAGAACGAGGCGGCTCAGCACGAGGCCGGCTTCGATGGTCTTGCCGAGGCCGGTTTCATCGGCGAGCAGAACGCGCGGCAGAAGGCGGCGGGTGACCTCGTCGGCGACGAAGAACTGGTGAGGCAGAAGCTCCACGCGCGGGCCGACCAGACCGCGCACGCCGCTGCGCCGGATGTCGTGCTGTCGCGCCAGCGTCTCGGCGCGCAGCTCGAACGTCCTTGCCGGATCGACGCGTGCCGCCAGCAGGCGCTCGCGTGGCCCGGTCAGGACCATCTGCGAGGAGAGGCGGTGCTCGGGCACCTCGCCGTTTCGGCAGCGGTAGTGCAGCAGGCCCTCGCGTTCCTCGACCGCCTCGACCCTGTGGACGCCGCCGCCGTCGTCGCGGATCGTGTCGCCGGCGCCGAAGCGCACGCGTCGCAGCGGGGCCGAGCGCAGCATGTAGCGGCGGCTTTCGCCGGCCGCATCGAAGTGAAGCAGCACGCTGCGGTCATCGCAGTCGACGACGATGCCGAGCCCGAGCTCCGGCTCGGCATCGTTCATCCATCGCTGGCCGCGCACGATGCGTCTGGCGGTGTCGCCGTTCACGTTCTGCCTTGGCACGCGCCGCGCACGCCCACCGCGAATGGACGCCGGCAACGGTCGCGCAGCGTGAGGTTTTCGACGAGGACCTTCGAGTTCGCAAGATCGCATCATCCAGACTGGCTGATGGTGCATGCCGGAGTTGACGCGGGTCGGACCGACGGGCCATATCCACCTCACATGCGGCACTTCGCTCCGACCCGCCGGTGCCGGGGATCGCGGAGCAAGCTTGGGGTGCCGTCGGAGGGGGGCGACATGCTTCGAGCGACCGCGGCGGCCACAGCTCTCGTGATGCTGGCCAGTTGCAATGGAGGTACAGGCTCGACGACCACCGTCTTCTTCGGAAGCAATGGCAACGGAGGTTGTCGCACGCTGACGGTGCGCGTGCAGGTCGGCCCCGAGCACGTGGCAGGCGCGCCCGCCGAGGCGTGCATGCTCGACGAGGCGCTGGTCGCGGCCGGATGCCGCATCCTGGCAGGCGAGCAGGACGGCGCGCTGCAAGTGACGATTCTCGGATGCATCGTCCCCGAGGCGGCCTCGCTCTTCTCCTGCGCATTTCGCGGCGTCGACCCCGCCAACGTTCAGCGCGTGACGAGCTCGCTCTGCGGCTGCGCCGATCGCTGCGATCCATTCCCGCCGATCTGCGTCGCGCTCGCCGACGACCGCAGCGCCTGCGAGCAGTGCCTCAACGGCGTCGACGACGACGGCAACGGCAGCGTCGATTGCGTCGATGAGAATTGCCGCCACGTCCTGCCGTGCGCCTCCACGACGACCACCTCCACCTCGTCCTCGACGCTGCACGGGTACACGACGACGACTTCCACTCCCACCACCAACCCGCCCTCGACAACCACCACGCTCGTTGCCGGCAAGGAGCTGGTGGTCGACTTCGACATCGCGTCCGCCAGCGGGCTGATCGGCGCGCTGCAGATCGCCGTCGACTACTCCTCGGCCAAAGGCACCTTCGTGGGCACCGCCGGCGCGCCGCAATGCAACAGTCACGTTCCCGGCTCGCTGGTGTCGTTCAACGACGACGACGTCAACAAGACGCTGCGCATGGGCTTCGTCAGCCTGCAGGGCGTGCAGGCGCCGGTGCGGCTGGCGACCTGCAGATTCGCGTACGGATCCGAAGCGCCGGTAAAAGAGGATTTCGGCATCGTCGTCGAGGATGCCGCCGATCCCGACTTCAATCCGATCCAGGTCGACGTGGAGCCCGAAGTCGAGCCGGCGCCGCCGACGACGGTCGTCAGCACGACCACCTCCAGCACGAGCACGACCCTGGCCGTCCCGGATTCCGAGCTGTACACGATCTACTTCGACCTGACGCAGGCGAGTGCACCGCTGGGCGCCCTGCAGTTCGACGTGGGCTACGAGGGCTCGCCCGGCGAGTTCGTCGGCAGCTTCGGCGACGTCGATTGCCGCTCGCGCGTGGGCAACAACCGCGCCTACAACGACCTCGAGAGCAACGACACGTTGACCATCGGCTTCGTCAGTCTCGAAGGCCTCGATGCACCGCTGACGCTGGTACGCTGCCGCTATCGGGCGCCGGCGCAGGCGCCGGTGGCCGCCGATTTCGCAGTCACGATCGCGGATGCCAGCGGCACCGACTTCGAGCCGGCCACTGCGACCGTGACCGTGCGCGTGAGCGCTGCGCCATAGCGCAAGCTGCCTGTGCTTTTGCGAGGCGCGCGGCAGATGGCGTCCTGAGCGGCGGTTCAGCAACCAAACAGCGCGGTCGGCGTATTGACGGTCATTGGGACGCCGCATAAGGTCCGCACTGGACGTCCGGGTCCGGGCGTCTCTGTCTCAGGGGGCTTGTGCACGGGGCCGCTGCGCCCGGAGGGAACCGATGAAGCGCCAGACGCCGCAGGACGAACAGGACCAGATCGAGGCCCGCAGCACGCGTCGCGAGATCCTGCGCGGCGGCCTGCTCATTGCCGGCGCGGCGGCAGTCGGTCGCGTGGCCGGCGAGCCCAGGGCCGCACACGCCGCCGATGGTTCGGCTCTCCTGATCGGCCGCGTCAACAGCGGCAGCAGCATCACCACGCTGCGGGTGCCCGGGCAGGTGCCGGGTCTAGTGGTCACCCACGATACGGTTGACCCGAACTCGCCGCCCGACTTCACGTTCACTTCGGCCCTGCGCGGCGATGGCGGCAGCAGCATCGGCGTCGAAGGCAACTCGGCCAGCAGCATCGGCGTCCTCGGACAGACCGGAACGCCGTTCCTGTCCGACCCCAACTCCCCCATCCAGATCGGCGTGTACGGCGCATCCATCGAAGCCATCGGCGTCGGCGGGCGCTCGTTGCACGGCTTTGGTGTGCTCGGCCAGACCGGCGGCGATCTGGCCATCGACCCGAACGAAGAGATGCCCGTCTCGGGCATCATCGGCCTGGCCGGATTCTCCGGCGACCCCAACGACCCGGGCAACCTGGCCGGCGTCGTCGGCTTCGCGATGGACCCGAACATGCCCGGCATCCTGGCGCGCAACTCGAGCGTCGACGGTCTGGCTCTCGACGTTCGCGGCCGCGCGTCGTTCTCGAGCGCCGGCAAGGGAACGGTTCCTGCCGGTGCCGACCGTGTGGCCGTCGATCATCGCAGCGTCAGCGCCAGCAGCATCGTGCTGGTGACGCTGTCGAGCGATCCCATCGGCGGTCGGCGTCTCAAGCACGTCGAAGTTGCCGATGGTGGCTTCACCGTCGTTCTTTCGGGAAGAGCCAAGGTGCCCGTCAATTTCGGCTTTCTGGTCGTGAACTGAGCGGCGCCGGCAACGAGCTCGCGTGACGTTGACGCCGCCGCGCGCCGCTCCTTCGGCCGCGCGCGATCCAGACCTGGCCCGCGTGGCGGATCTCGTCCCTTCCTGCGCGCGCCGCATCCTCCATCTCGGCTGCGGCCGCGGCGTCGCCGCGTTGCTGCTGAAGCTGCGCAGGCCCGACCGCCACGTCATCGGCGTCGTCGGCGACGCCACGCTGGTGCGCCAGGCCCGGGAGCACTGCGACGAGGTCGTCGCGGCGGCCGACACCTCCCGCCTTCCCCCGGGCTCCTTCGACTGCATCATTGCAAGTGACCTGCTCGAGCGCGCCGCCGACCCGGCGCTCGCGCTTGCTTCGGCGCTGCGGCTCCTGGTTCCGGGCGGACATCTGATTGTGGAAGCACCGTCTGCCGCTCATGCACGCGCTCTGGCGCTGGCATCGACCAGCGCGCAGGGCGGCGCGGCGGGCGGCACTGCGGGCAGCGCGCACGGTGTGCGCGGCTTCACGCGTCGCGGCGTGATCGAGCTGCTGCGGCACAGCGGCTGCGAGGTGACGGGCCTGCGCCTCGACCTCGAGCATGCGACGCCGGACAAGCCGCTGCCGCTGGTGCACCAGAGGGGCCTGCGCGTCGAGGAGCTCGAAGAGTCGCTGGCGCCGCGGATCTTCGTGAATGCCGTTTACGCGGAAGCGGCCGCCTGGATCCCGGTGTGTTCGGTGATCGTGCGACCGGTCGGCGCGACCGATGCGACGATGGCGGCGCTTGGCGAAGAGGCGCAGCGCCTGTCGCTGCAGGTGGTGGTGGCCGAGGGCAAGACCCCGAGCGACTTGAATGCCGCCGTGCGCGCGGCGCGCGGCCGCTACATCGCCTTCCTCGATGCGGGCACCGTTCCTCAGCCGGGATGGCTGACCGCGATGATCCAGGCGCTGCAGACCAATCCGCGCGCGGGCGCCGTCGGGCCGAAAAGGGAGGCGGGCCAGGCGTTGCAGGCGGACGGCGCATTGCACGCAGACGCCGCTCTGCACGCGGCGGCGCTGGATGCGGCCGTTTCGGCCGAATACGGCCAGGGCATCGATGCGGTCGCACTGCCGTATCGCCACGAGCCGTTCCCGCTGCGCCAGGCGCCGGTCGGCGCGGTCAGCGGCGTGCCGGCCGTCGGCGTCGACGGCATGGTCATGGAGCGCTCGCGCTTCATCGAGATGGCCGGGTTCGACGAGCGGCTGCGCGTGCGCAGCTTCGATGCCGACCTGTGCCTGCGGCTGCGCGCGCACGGCCGCCCCGTGCTGTGCTGCTCGGAGGGCGTCGTGCGCGCCGCGGCAACCGACGTCGATGACGCTACCGCCGCCTCCGACCGCCGCTACTTCGGCGACAAGTGGTCGCCGGCGCTCGAGGCCATCCAGCTCGATCGTTCCGTTGCCGAGCGGCCGCCGGGCCTGCAGCTGCGCTCGCGCGTGCAGGGCAGGCCTGCGCTCTTGTGGTCGGGCTACGTCTTCGGTCCTAGCGGATACGCCGAGAGCACGCGCGGCTTTCTGACGGCGTTGGAGCGGGCAGGCGTGCAGACGCTGGCGAGCCCGTTCGCCCACGGCAATCCCAGCTCGCTCGATGAAGTCGTCGATTTCGATCCGTTCCTGGTCGAGCGCGCGCCGCAGAGCTTCGTCAGCATCGTCTCGCGGCCGGCGATCTTCTTTCGCCGGCAGGCGCAGGAACATATCGCCATCGGCCGTACGATGAACGAAACCGACCGCATTCCGAACGGCTGGGTGCCGCGCTGCAATCAGATGGACCAGATCTGGGTGCCGAGCCGCTTCAACCTGGAGGCATTCGTGCGTTCGGGCGTGGACGCCGAGCGCGTGTTCGTGATTCCGGAGACGATCGACGAGCGCATGTACGGGCCGTCGGTGGCCCCGCTGGCCGTCGAGAACGTGACCGGGTTCGTGTTCCTCTCCGTCTTCCTGCTCGGACCGCGCAAGGGATGGAAGCTGCTGCTGCAAGCGTATCTCGACGAGTTCCGCTGCGAGGAGGACGTCACGCTGCTGCTGCGAGTGTCGCCCTCGCTGCGCTCGCCGCTGAGGGAGCTGACCGACTTCATTCGCGAGCACACCGGCGACCCGGCGCGGGCGCCGCGCGTCGTGTTGTGCCCGGGCACGGTCGACGGCGCCACGATGCCGCGCCTCTATCGCAGCGCCGACGCGTTCGTCCTGCCGTCTCGAGGAGAAGGCTGGGGGCGCCCGTACATGGAGGCGATGGCGTCGGGGCTGCCCACCATCGGCACGGGGTGGAGCGGCAACACCGACTTCATGGACGAGCACAACTCGTATCTCATCGAATACACGCTCGTGCCGCACAACGATCCGAGCCTGCCGGTGCACTTCCACACGCCCGAGCAGACGCTGTGGGCCGAGCCGTCGCTCGATCATCTGCGCACGCTGATGCGCACGGTCTTCGAGAACCGCGACGCGGCGGCACGTCGAGGCGCTCTTGCGCGCCAGTCGGTGCTGGACCGGTTCCGGCACGGCAAGGTCGCGGACATCGTCATCGAGCGGCTGCAGCAAAGCGGCATCGAGGTCGCACGGTCGAAGGCGCCGTCGCCCGCGGCCGAGGTGCAGACGCCGGCGGCCGAGGCGCCGTCGCCCGCGGCCGAGGTGCAGACGCCGGCGGCTGAGGCGCGGTCGCCCGTGGCCCAAGCGCCGTCGATATCGGTGATCCTCGTGGCGCGCGGCGGTGCCGACCGTGCAGCCGCGTGTGTGCGGCGCATCGAGACGAACTCCCCGCGTCTTGCCTTCGAGCTGGTCGTGGTGATGTGCGGCAGCGTCGCACTGCCAATCGCGAGCGCGGTTGCCGCGGCGGTGCGCGTCGTCTCGGTCTCCGAGACCGCCAGTGATGCCACGGCACGCAACGCCGGCGCGGGCGCGGCCGCCGGCGAGCACCTGGTCTTCGTCGATGACGACGTGTGGCCGCAGCCGGGATGGGCCGACGCTCTGGTCGAAGAGCTGCGCGCCAGCTCGGGCACCGCAGTGGTCGGAAGCAGACTCGTGGCGCGCGACGGTACGCTGCTGCACGCGGGGCTGGTCTACGGGCCCGATCTTCTGCCGTATCCGATCCATCGCGGAGCCGAGCCTGCGGCGCCGGCTGCCGGGCAAGCGCGTGCCGTCAGCGCCGTCGCCGGCACCGGCATGCTGATCCGCCGCAAGAGCCTGCTGGCCGTCGGCGGCTTCGACGAAGCGCTCGAAGGAACCCATGCCGATGCGGCGTTGTGCCAGCGCATGCGCGAGCTCGGTCTGGAGATCGTCTACTGCCCGCGCAGCACGCTGGTTCACGACGAGCGTGCGCGGCCGGGGCCACGCCTGGAGCGCGAGGCCGCGGCTGCGTTTCTGGAGCGATGGGCGCCGAGCCTGTGGTGCGACGATGAAGCACGGTGCGAGGAAGACGGCAGCGACGTCATCGCCGCGCGCGCGGCAGCGTGGCAGATGCCGCCGGCAGGCCGCGTCCGCAGCGCGCGGGAGCCGGCGGTGCTGTGGTCCGCGCCCGTATTCGATCGCAGCGGATACGCCAACGAGGCGCGCGATTACGTGCTGGCGCTCGATGAGGCCGGCGTCGACGTCTACGTGAACGCGTATCCGTGGCGGCACGTGCCATCGGATCTGCCGGGAGACGAGGTCGCGCGCATTGCCGAGCTGGCACGCGCAGGGCTGCCGTCCGACTTCGTGCACGTCATCCAGCATCAGGCGATCCGCTTCTGGCGCCATCCCCAGGCGCTGGCCAATGTCGGCCGGACCATGTTCGAGACCGATTCGCTGCCGCAGGACCGCGTCGAGCGCTGCAACGCGATGGATGAGGTGTGGGTGCCGAGCCGCTTCAACGCGCAGACGTTCGCTGCCGCGGGCGTCGATGCCGGCAGGCTGGTGGTGATTCCCGAAGCCATCGATGCCGATCTGTACGGCGCCGCTGCCGAGCCTCTGCTGATCCCGGACGCTCGCGGCTTCGTGTTCCTGTCGGTCTTCGCGTGGAGCCCGCGAAAAGGCTGGGACGTCCTGCTGCGCGCGTTCGGCGACGAGTTCGCGGCCAGCGACGACGTCACGCTGGTGCTGGCGATCAGCACGAGCGCCGCCGGCATGCCGGGCGATCCGGCGCCGGCGGTGCTGTCGTACCTGCGCGATGCGCTCGGCCGCGACCCTGCGGCCACGGCGCGCATCGTGGTGCTGCCGCTGGCGCTGTCGCCGAAGAAGATGCCGGCTCTCTATGCTGCGGCCGATGCGTTCGTGCTGCCGTCGCGCGGCGAGGGATGGGGAAGGCCGTACATGGAGGCGATGGCGTGCGGGCTGCCCACGATCGGCACGGGCTGGAGCGGCAACACCGAGTTCATGAACGCCGGCAACTCCTATCTCATCGACTTCGAGCTGGTGGACCTGCCCGAGGAGGGATGGGCGCGTCCGGGCCTGTTCCGCGGCCAGCGGTGGGCCGCGCCGTCGGTCGAGCACCTGCGCAGTCTGATGCGCCACGTCTACACGCATCGCGAGGAGGCGCGCCGCATCGGCGGGCGCGCACGCGCCGAGATCCTCGAACGCTACGACCGCCGCCGCATTGCCCAGACGATGAAGGTCCGCCTCGCAGCTCTGGGGTCCAATCCGGAGAATGCGGTTTCCTGGCCGCCGCGTCGGAAGCCGTAGCGGGCGAGACCGAGATCAGCTGAGCCAGCCGCGCTGGGCGGCGATCAGCGCCAGGCGGGCTCGCGAGTGGATGTCGAGCTTGGCGTAGACCTGCTGGAGGTGGGAGTCGACGGTCTTCGGGCTGAGGAACAAAGCGGCCGCGGCTTGGCGAATGGTAAGGCCACGCGCCAGAGCGGTTGCCACGCGCAGCTCCTGCTCGGTCAGCTCGGCCGATGCTGCCGTCGCGCCGCCGCGGCGCCGCGCACCGGCCGCGCGCAGCTCCGCGGCCGTCCGTTCACGCCACGGCCGGGCGCCGAGCCTCTCGAAAATCCCGTCGGCTTCCTTCAGGCATCGCCGTGCCTGCATGCGCCGCCGCGCCCGATGCAGTCGCGAGCCATACAGCAGCAGCGTGCGCGCCCGCTCGAAGGGCATCGGCCGCTGCGCTTCCAGAGCCAGGGCGCGTTCGAAACACGCCTCGAAGCCGTCGCCAGCGATCATTCCTTCGCATCTTGCCGCAAGCGCAGCGCCGACCGCGCTCCCGGTCTCCTCGGCTTCGAGCCGCAGCTTCTCGGTGACCGCGACGGCATCGGCAACGCGTCCCGTCAGCACGAGCGCTTCGACCAGATCCGGGCGCCACGGAAGGATGCTCGGGTGAAGCAGGCCCGCACGCTCGACGGCCACCTCCTCGACCTGCTCGAGCACCGAGATGGCGCTGTCGGCGCGGCCCATGCTCAGCTCCAGAAGCCCGAGCGCGGTCAGCACGTACGACTGCATCGTCCGATTGCCGTGCCCATCGGTCAGCCGCCGGGCCCGCTCGATGCACGCGCGTGCCCGTTCCTCGTCGCCGCGCGCGGCGGCGATGCGTGCCCGCACGATGAGCGCGCGCGGCAGCGCATCGCCGTTGGCGGTCTCCTCGCCGATCATGATGGCCTCATCGGACTGCCGCTCGGCAAGATCCCACAGGCCCAGCCTGTGCGCGGCGTCGGCCGCGTGCCCGAGCGGCGCAGAGCGCGCGGCATGCGCGGAGATGCTCTCGAGCGAGTCCAGAACCGCCGCCGCGTGCTCGTGCGCCTGCTCGTAGCACTCCAGCGCCGTTCGCAGATGGGTGATCATCGAGTGCGTCCGCAGCGCCAGCTCCTGGTCGTGCACGTCGAGCACGTCGCGCTCGACGCGCTCGAGAACCGCGCGCCCTTCGGCCATGCGGCCGCGGAAGATCAGCCCGGCCGCCAGGCACGCGCCGACCTGCGCCTTGACGAGCGCATCGCCGCCTTGGCCGAGCAGCTCGGCAGCCCGGCCACCGAGCCGCAGCAGCTCGCGCACGTCGCCGGCCAGCAACGCCGCCATGCCGGCATCGGCCGTGACGAACGCCGCCATCGGCGCGTCTGCCGCCGTCTCGGCCGCTTCGGCCAGCGTACGCAGCAGCGAGAGCGCCGTGTCGACCTCGCCCACGCCCAGCAGCAACAGGCTGCGCGTGTGCAGCGTGCGCGGGCTGAAGCCGACGCCGGTGCCGAGCGCGACGGCGGCGTCCAGCAGCGCCAGCGCGCGCTGGAGCTGGCCGGCGGCGATGCGCGCATTGCAGGCGCGCAGAAGGCGCCGCGCCTGCAGCTCCTTGTCGATCGACAGGGCGGCGGCACGCTCGTACGCCAACGAGGCTTCGACGTATCCGCGCCGCGCCGAAGCGCGTGCGGCTGCATCGGACAGGGCCGCGGCGGCTTCCTCGTCGGCGCCTGCCGCGCTCTCGGCCAGGTGCCATGCTCTTCGATCGCCTTCGACGATCGCCGAAAGCGCGCGATGGGCGGCGCGGCGCTGCGGCGCGCCGGCGCGGTGGTAGGCAGCGCTGCGCAGCAGCGGATGCGAGAAGCGCAGGCGCCCGCCCGACACGGCGACGATCGCGGCGGCTTCGGCATCTTCCAGGGCCGAGGGGTCGATGCCGGCGTTGCGGCAGGCGCAAGCGATGATTGCGAGGTCGCTGCTGTCGCACGCCGCCGCGACGAGCAGCGCGTCCTGCGCCGCCGGCTCGAGCGCGCGCAGGCGACGCTCGAAGAGCGTGGCCAGACGGCTGCGCGTGCGAAACGCTGCCGGCAGCGGGGCATCGCCGCTGCGCTCCTGCGGCGCCAGCGACGAGGCGATCTCGACGAGCGCCAGCGGATTGCCTTCGCCTGCGGCCACCACGGCCTCCCGCACCGGCGCCGATAGATCGCCGGCTGCGGCAGTCACCAGCGTCCGTGCCTGCTCTGCCGCAAGCGGCGAGGGGCGCAGCGCCGATATCGCATCGAGGGCGGCGGCAACGTCTTCGCCGTCGCGGATCGCCAACAGCATCGTCATGCGCGACTCGCGCAGGCGCCGCGCCGCAAAGCCGATGCACTCGGCCGAGGCCGCGTCCAGCCACTGGGCATCGTCGACCAGGATCAGCAGCGGCCGTTGCTCGCACGCCAGTCGCATGAGGCCGAGGGCGGCCACGCAGACGGTGAAGCGGTCGCCCGCTGCCGCCGGCGCCAGCGCCAGAGCGCCTTCGAGCGCCAGCCGCTGCGGGGCAGGGAGGCGCTCGCGCAGCTCGAGCAAAGGCTCGAGGAGCTGCAGCAGCGCCGCGAACGGGAGGTGCGTTTCGGTCTCGGTGGCGCATGCCTCGAGCACCTGCATGCCGCCGGCGTGCTGACGCGCCCAGGCAAGCAGGGCGGTCTTGCCGATGCCTGCCTCGCCGCGCACCGCCAGGGCCGTACCGCGACCAGCGCGCGCATCGGCGACCGCGGCCGCGATGGCGGCGCGCTCCTGTTCGCGTCCCACGAGCATCGGCGCCGACCATAGCCGATCGCTGCGGTCCCGCCACCGTTGGAATTCAGGTGTTCGCCCGATGCAGCACGCCGCGGCGATGCGCTACCGTGCGCCGTTGCCGGCGCTGCCGCCGGCACGGGAGGGTGCATGAACACGGATTTGCGATCGGATCGACCCGGAGGCCGCGCGCGCTCGCGGCGCCCTGCGCAGCTTCCGGCGGCGGCGATGGCCGCCGCTCTTCTTGCCGCCGGTGCGGCCGTGCTCGCCGCAAGCTCGCCGGCAAACGCCATCGGCATTCCCAACGACGCGTTCCTCTACCGCCTGGGCGCCGTGACCTCGACCGCCGCGGTGCCGGTGCAGAACTTCACCGACCGGATCACGTACACGACGGCGGGGGGCTTCTCGCGCACCGTCAGCATCGCCGTCCGGACGCCGCCGGGCGCCGCCGAGACCGAGCTGCCGGTGGTGATCATTGCGCACGGCGGCGGCGAGCAGCCCAATGCGCGCAATCCCGCCACGACGCTGCCGGAGTGGGGAGAGGCGCTGGCGCGCGCCGGCTACCTGACCATCAACGTCCTGCACGGAACCAACGTCGGCACCGATCGCACCGCGCTGTGCAACGCCATCGGCTACCCGGTCACGCCCGACCCGGCGGCGCTGTCGGCCACGCTGCAGGACCTGGCGGCGGCGCTGGTGCAGGCGAGCCAGAGCGCCGGCGGCGTCGCCATCGCCGTCGACGAGCTGATCGACGCGCATCCCGGCCTCTTCGATCACCTGGCCGACATGGGCGAGGAGCATGACGAGGAGTCGCCGCTGGTCGAGCAGGTGATGGACATCCTGCTGGCGCGGCTGCAGGGATGCCGCTCGATCAACGGGCTCGGGCTCTGGGACCGGCCTTACGACATCGCCGCGGTCGTCGATGCGCTGCACGACGGCGTCATCACCGAGCTCGACGGCTGGATCGACACCGACAGGATCGCGCTGCTCGGGCACTCCAACGGCACCAGCAGCGTCTTGAACGCGGTGGGACTGCAGCGCGCGCTTCCCAACGGCGTCAAGGTGCCCGCTCCGTTTCCGGCCGGGCATGAGCGGCGGCCGCTGGCTGCGGTGGCGCTGTCGCCGATGGGCGTCAACACCTACGGTCTCTTCGATACGGCAGCCTGGGCGCCGGGCGTGACCGACTCGAAAGAGCATTCGTGGATGGGGCTCAACGACATTGCGGTGATGACGCTGACCGGGGACGGCGACAATCACTGCAAGACGCGCTACGTCTGCAGCGATTCGGATTCGGGGGCCAAGCGCATGATCCCGTTCCACCGCATGCCCGGCGGCAACAAGTACTCGGTCTACCTGCACGATCGTCTGGCCGAGGAGATCGTCTCGTCGCACGAGCTGTTCGGCAGCCTGGACGCGCCCGGGGTCTGCCGTTCGCCGTCGCTGGCAGGCCTTTGCGCCGACGAGGTCAAGTGGCTCAAGTCGGCGGTGATCGCGTTCCTGGACGCGCACGTGCTGTCCGAACAGAGCGCCGTCAACTGGCTGCGCTCGAAGAACCTTTCCCGGGCATCGGGCCGGCTCGCCCGGATGAAGCGGAAATGAGAGCAGCGACGGCGGCGGCGCGCTGAGCCTCGACAGGCGATGGCGCAGCGGATCGCGCGATGAGCTTTGCTCTCGCCTGCCTGCGATGGTCGGATGCGCAATGCCCGCTTCCGCTCGATCCACGCAATCCGCTTTCGCCACGCTCGGCCTCGACGAGTCCCTGGTCACCGCCGTCGTCGGGCTCGGCTACGAGGAGCCGACGCCCGTGCAGGCGCAGTGCATTCCATTGCTCCTGTCGGGCAAGGACCTGCTGGCGCAGGCCGCCACTGGAACCGGCAAGACCGCTGCCTTCGCCCTGCCGATGCTGCAGAACGTGCGCGCCGCCGCGCCTGTCTCCGGCGCTGCCGCACGCAAGGCCGGCAAGGCCGGCGCGGCACGCACGCGCGGCATCGTGCTGGTTCCGACGCGCGAGCTGGCGATGCAGGTATCGGAGGCGATCTACAAGTACGCCCGCGGCACGGACCTGACGGTGGTGCCCCTGTACGGCGGCGCCCCCATGCCGCAGCAGATCCGCGCGCTCGACCGCGGCGCCGACATCGTCGTGGCGACTCCTGGACGCGCGCTCGATCATCTGCGGCGCCGCACGCTCGGCCTGGAGGCGATCGGCATCGTCGTGCTCGACGAGGCCGACGAGATGCTCGACATGGGCTTCGCCGAGGACATCGACGCCATTCTGGAAACGGCGCCGCAGACCCGGCAGACGGCGCTGTTCTCGGCAACGATGCCGCCGCGCCTGCGGGCCATTGCCGAGCGTCATCTGCGCGAGCCCGAGCGCATCACCATCGAACGCGAAAAGCCGGCAGGCAAGGTGCCGCGCGTGCGGCAGGTGGCCTACGTCGTGACGCGGGCGCACAAGGAGGCGGCGCTGCAGCGCGTGCTGGACGTCGAGAGTGCGGAGTCGGCGCTGGTGTTCTGTCGCACGCGGCTGGAGGTGGACTCGCTGGTGGAGACGCTCGGCGCGCACGGCTATCGCACCGAGGCGCTGCACGGCGGCATGCAGCAGCGCCAGCGCGAGGCGGTGATGGCGCGCTTCCGCGCGGCCAAACTCGACCTGCTGGTGGCCACCGATGTGGCCGCGCGCGGGCTGGACATCCAGCACCTCTCCCACGTCTTCAACTACGACGTGCCGTGCAATCCGGAGGCCTACATCCATCGCATCGGTCGCACCGGGCGCGCCGGCCGCAGCGGCACGGCCATCACGCTGATCGAGCCGCGCGAGCATCATCTGCTGCGCAGCATCGAGCGCGTGACCAAGCAGAAGATCGAGGTCGAGCCGCTTCCGACCGTGGCCGATCTGCGCGCCCGGCGCCTGGAAGCCACGGCCGCAGCGGTGCGCGAGCAGCTCGAGCAGGGCAATCTCGACGACGTGCGCGTGGTCGTCCAGTCGCTGGCCGAGGAGTTCGACATTCTGGATGTGGCGGCGGCCGCGGTGCGCATGGCGCACGCGTCGCTGGGCGGTGATCGCGAGGATCACGAGATTCCTGCCGCCGCGCCGCGCGAGCAGCGCGGACGAGACGGAAGGCGAGAGCCGCGACGCGCCAAGGCCTATGTCGACGAGCACGAGCAGTTCGAGGTGGCGCGCCTGTGGGTCGGCGCGGGACGCAGCGCCGGAATCCGCCCGGCCGACCTGGTCGGCGCCATCACCAACGAAGCCGGGATCACCTCGCGCGACATCGGCTCGATCGAGATCGCGGACCGATTCTCGCTCGTGGAGGTGCCCGACGCGCTCGCCGACGACATCGTGCACTCGATGAAGCGTGCCACGCTGCGCGGGAAGAAGGTGCTGGTGCGGCGCGAGCGCGAGGAGTGAGGTCCGCTCTCCTACGATCGGCGCGGCCGCTTGACTGACACGCCGACGTCCGCTCTTGGAGGAGCCGAGTACGCACGGCTCATGGCCAGCGATGACGACATCCCCGATTCTCGTGACGGATTGACGCGCCGGGAGCGCATCGTCCTCTACGTGCTACACGAAACGCAGAAGGAACTGGGTGGGAAGAACGTGCCGACGGCGATGCTGTGGGGCAGGGTGTGCGAGCACTTCTACATCAGCCCCGAGGAGCTGTCGGCGATGCTTGCGAGGCTCGGCGCGCGCAGCTGACTTCAGCGTTCGGTTCGCGACGGGATCCGCTTCGGCTGGCGTGCCTCGACGACGATCAGTGCCTGGCCGCGCACGTCGCGCCCGTCCAGGCCCGCTATGGCCGCACGCCCTTCGTCGGCGTTGCTGTACTCGACGAAGCCGAAGCCCTTCGGATTGCCGCTGGCAGGATCGACTGCGACCTTCAGCGTGACCAGCTTGCCGTACGGATCGGCCAGACGGTTGAGCTCGGCCTTGCTGACTTCCTTTGAAAGATTGCCCACGTAGAGTTTCATCGCGCTTCCTGAGGTCCTGGGGCGGAGAATGCGAGATCCCCGCGTGGATCTCTCGCATTCTTCGCGGCCGTGGAAATTACCTTGCAGCCTCTTCGGATCGACGCGGCTTCGCCTCGTTGACCCGCAGAGGCTGGCCTTCGACGTCGCGCCCGTCCAGGCCGGAGATCGCATTGCGCCCTTCGTCGGAGCTGGAATATTCGAGAAAGCCGAAGCCCTTGGCGGCGCCGCTCGAGCGGTCGGTCGCGATGGCTGCGGAGAGCAGCTTTCCGTAGGGAGCACCCAGCTCGTTGAGCTGAGCATCCGTGATCTTTTTCGACAGGTTGCCGACGTAGAGTCTCATCAGAATCCTTTGCCGCAGTGCGGATCGCCCCAGTGCAAAACCGCCGAGCGGCACATGCGGCTCGGCTGCAAGACAGTGTGCGGCTGAGCTAAGAGACGTGATTCCAGAGATTCTGACTTAGTTCAGAAGGACTGAAAGCCGAGGAGCGTTCCTCAGCGTGCCCGCACTGTACGCTTATCGGGTGGCCTTGTCACCGTGTTTTCGTCGTGACCGGCCGCGCGGCATGCGGGGATGGAGCGCTACGGCTTCTCCGGGAGCGGTGCGGCATCGGTGGGCGGTTGTTCCGGCGCGGACGGATCGGCGGCCGCGTCATCGGTACTGTCGGCCGTGCCGGTGCCGGTGCCCGTGCCCGTGCTGGTGCGGAGCAGCTTGGCTTCCTTCTTCCGGCGACGCTCGGCTTCCTTTTTTCGCTTCTCGAACTGGTAGTTGGGCTTCTTGGCCAAAGGGCTTGCTCCGCGGACGGCAATGACACTGCCGCGCGAAGGCGCGTCGACCAGTGCGGGGTGGGGCGAGGATGGTCCCTCGACAATCCTGGAGCGGTATCCCGGGCGGAGCCCGGCATCAAGCCGCCGCTCCCCGGCTGCTGGCGGTTCGTGCGAGCTGCCGCGGCGCACGCGACGCGGCAGCTCGCGGTCCGTGCGGTCGGGCGCGGCGCACGCGGCGCGGCTGCTGGCGGTCGTGCGGTCGGGCGCGGCAACACGACGCGGCTGCGCTCACGCTCCCGGGCGCTATTTCTCGCGCGCCACCTCCGTGTTGACCATGAGCGAGCCGTCGTACATCACCGAGCTGGCCCGCAGCTGCTTGCTGCTGCCGGAGATCACCACGAACTCGCACCAAAGGTCGGTGGCATTGAAAGCGAGCAATCCACGCGACCCCGGCAGAATCTCCTGCGCGGGCTGTTGCGCCACCACGAACCCGAACGCATTGCGCACCTTGATCTCGACGATTGCGGGCTTGTCTTCCGAGACGTTGATGACCGTGCACTCCACGCCATCCGCCAACCCGCTCGATCCCGTGGTGAGGCGCTTGCCTGCGTTCGCGGTGTCGGAGTTGCCAAGGACGAGCGTGACGACGGCGAGAAGCAGAGTGGCAGCTTTCATGGGTCCTCCTTCGAAGGCTGTGCGAGGCGCGCGAGATGCGCGTGCGGCGCTTGTAGCAAGCGATACGAGGACCACAACACGCGAACTCGAAGTTCGCCCTCGCATGCTCCTTCGCGCAGCCCCGCGCGTCGCTGCGGGATGAAGCGCATCGACCACGAGGTGCCCGCAACCGTTGGAGTGCTCGACTTTCCGCGCCGTGCCGCCGACAACTTGGCGCGGCGCACGCGACGCGTGAACTCCTCATGGCTCGTTGCTGTCGCTGCGTACGGGCTCACGACGAAAGGAGGTGTCTGCATGCTCTGGACCCGCCGCTTGGCTGTCTCCGTCCTTTTTCCGGCGTTGCTCGCCGCGCCTGCTGCTGCCGGCAACGGCGAATCCATGCTGCTCGGGCCGAGCGCCTATACCAGCGAAGCCGACAGCCCGCTCGATGTCGGGACGGTCGGTGTCTGTGTGGAGAACTTCGAGGACGGCACGCTCACGCCGCCTGGTGTGACCGGCAACGGAACATTCATCGGTCCGAGCGGGATCACCGATTCGGTTGACGGCGATGACGGATCGATCGACGGTTCCGGCGCGGCGGGACATTCCTACTTCAACGGCAACGGGTCGGCGGGCATTCAGTTCACGTTCAGCCCGACGGCTTCGGGCGGCCTTCCGACCACGGCCGGAATGGTCTGGACCGATGGTGGCCTTGGAGCCGGCGTGACGCTCGAGGTGTTCGGCCCCACCGGCACCTCGATCGGCACCTTCGGGCCGTTTCCGCACGCCGACAACAGCAACTCCGGCGAGACCGCCGAGGACCGCTTCTACGGCTACCACCTCAGCCAGGGCATCAGCGGCATCAAGCTGAGCAATCCCGGCGGCGGCATCGAGGTGGATCACCTTCAGCTGAACAACTGCTTCGTCTGCGGTGACACCAGCGCCGACATGGAGATCAAGGCGGGCGATGCGCTGTTCGCGCTCAAGGCCGCCGTGGGCACCGAGAACTGCGCGCTGTGCATCTGCGACGTCAATCAGACGGTGAGCATCACGGCCGTGGATTCGCTCATCATCCTGAAGAATGCGGTGGGGCAGGATATCGGCCTGGAGTGTCCGCCGTGCCTGGCCGTGACGCTCGCGAACTGACGCGACGTCTCCGGCAAGATTCGTGGCGGCGCTGCCGCTCCCGGCTCGGGACGATCCAGCGCCGTTCACCGCTCGGCGAAGGCGCGCTTCAACGACGAAGGCCGCATCGATGATCGATGCGGCCTTCGCTTGTCTGCTCCGCACGCGTGCGCGGGCGGATGGAATGGCAGCGACGGCTACTTGGCCAGCGCCTTCACCTTTTCGGTCATCTCGGGGACCAGCGTGAACAGGTCGCCGACCAGGCCGTAGTCGGAGATCTGGAAGATCGGTGCTTCGGCATCCTTGTTGATCGCCACGATCACCTTCGAATCCTTCATGCCGGCCAGGTGCTGGATCGCTCCCGAGATGCCGACGGCGATGTAGAGCGTCGGTGCCACGACCTTGCCGGTCTGTCCGACCTGCAGATCGTTGGGCACGTAGCCCGCGTCCACCGCCGCGCGGCTGGCGCCCATGGCGGCGCCGAGCGCGTCGCACAGAGGCTCGAGGACGATCTTGAAGTTCTCGCCGTTCTTCAGGCCGCGTCCGCCCGAGACCACGCGCGCCGCCTCGGTCAGCACCGGACGGTCCGACTTGGTCTCCTCGATCGACACGAACCTGGCGCCGTTGGCCGGCGAAGAAACGCTGACGTTCAGCGGCTCCACCGCAGCACTGCCGCCGCTCGACGCATCGAAGGCCGTCGTCCGCACCGACACGACCTTCTTCGCGCCGACGAGCTCGACCGTGGCGAAGACGTTGCCGGCCCACATCGGACGAACGAGCGTGCCGTCGTCGTTGATCTCGGTGACGTCGCTGGCAATGGCGGCGTCCATCGCGGCCGCCAGACGCGGCGCCAGATCCTTGCCCTTGGACGTGGCGGCGAAGACGACGCTGTCGCAGCCGGTGGCTTCGGCGGCGGCCTTCAGCGCCGCCACCGTGATATCGGCGATGGCATGATCGAGCGCGGCGTTCTCCACCGTCACGACCTTGTCGGCGCCCAGTGCGGCGGCCTGCGATGCCACGTCGCCGAGGCCCGTGCCGAGAAGCGCGACGATGACCTGTCCGCCGCCGCTGGCCGAGGCCAGCTTCTTGGCCGCGCTTACCGCGACGGCCGTGGCCTTGGGCACATGACCGTGCGCGTGCTCTCCGTAAACGAGTACGTTGCCCACTTCCCTGTCTCCTTAAAGAACCTTGGACTCGGTCTGCAGAGCCTTGATCAGCTCGTCGACCGACTCGACCTTGCGCCCGCCCTGGCGCGGCGGCGGCGGCGTCAGCTTCTTGATGCGAATTCGCGGGGTCAGATCCACGCCGAGGCTGGCGGCGTCGATCTCCTCGAGCGGCTTCTTGCGAGCCTTCATGATGCCGGGGAGGGAGGCGTAGCGCGGCTCGTTCAGGCGCAGATCGGTCGTGATGATGGCCGGCAGCGGAACCGACACGGTCTGGAGGCCGCCGTCGATCTCGCGCACGCACTCCGCCGACGCCTTGTCGCCCGACAGCGTCAGCTTGGAGATGAAGGTGGCCTGCGGCCAGCCCAGCATCTGGGCGAGCATCTGGCCGACCTCGTTGCTGTCGTCATCGATGGCCTGCTTGCCCATGATGACGATGTTCGGCTGCTCCTTCTCGATGATCTTGACCAGGATGCGGGCGACGGCGGTGGTGTCGGGCTTGTCGGCCTTGACCAGGATCGCGCGGTCGGCGCCCATTGCCAGTCCGGTGCGAAGCTGCTCTTGCGAATCGGTCGTGCCGATCGTCACGACGACCACCTCGGCGCCGCCCTGATTTTCCTTGATGCGCAGGGCCTCTTCGATGGCGATTTCGTCGAACGGGTTCACGACCCACTTGATGCCCGCCTCGGCGATCCCGTCCCCGGAGGGATTGATCTTGATCGACGACTCGGGGTCCGGCACGCGCTTGGCGGTGACCAGGATCTTCACTTCTGCGTTCCTCCCGAAAAGCGCGAAGCCTGAGGCTCGCGCGACATGGCGAGCTCGACGCTCGCTATCCATTCACGAGCCAGCCGGCTCGCGCGCGACACGTTTGAGAATGGCGGAGCTATTCCAGGAGTTGCCGGCCCCACCGGACTCACGAAACGCTCGCGGGTACCATGCGATGCGTTATGACGCAAATGTCAGTTGCCCGGATACCGGTCGTTCAAATCGGCCAAACGTTCCGCACCAGGCCACTTTGCCTGCCGCCGCGCATCGGCCAAGGTCGGCGCCATGGCCAGAATCGTCCTGTTCGGGCAGGCCCAGTTCGGGCAGCGGGTTTTCGAGGAAGTGCTGGCGCGTGGGCATGAGGTCACCGCCGTGTGCGTGCCGCCGGACGCGCCCGGACGTCCCGCCGATCCGCTCAAGGCCGCGGCCGCGGAGCGCTCGGTCAGGGTGGTCCAGCGGCGCTCCTATCGCGATGACGGCGCGGCCGCGGAGGTGGCCGCCGACGCCGCCGATCTCGGCGTGCTGGCCTACGTCACGCAGATCATTCCGCGCACGATCCTGGACGCCCCGCGTCTGGCCTCGATCTGCTTTCACCCCTCGCTCCTGCCGGCCTATCGCGGCGGCTCGGCCATCAACTGGCAGCTCATCAACGGCGAGCGCATCGGCGGCGTCACCCTGTTCCGCCCCGACGACGGCATCGACGAGGGGCCCATCTACCTGCAGCGCCAGATCGAAATCGGGCCCGACGATTCGGCCGGCTCCTACTACTACGGCCGCGTCTTCGAAGCCGGCATCACGGCCACGCTCGATTGCATCGAGCTGGTGCTGTCGGGCAAGGCCGAGCCGCGCGTACAGGACGAGGCGCAGGCTACCTACGAGCCGCTGTGCCGCGACGAGCACGCCGGCGTCGACTGGTCGCTGCCGGCGCAGAGGCTGCACGACCTGATCCGCGGCTGCGACCCGTCGCCGGGCGCGCACTGCCGCTTCGGCGATGCGCAGGTCCGGTTGTACGGTTCGCGGATCGCGTCTGCAGGCGGAACCGTCGCCGCGCCCGGAACGGTGGTCGCGCTGGACGACAAGGGTGTGACGGTGGCGGCGGGCGAGGGCAGCGTGCTCGTCCAGAAGCTCGGCGTGGCCGGCAGGAAGCTGGCGGCGGGCGAAGGGGCCGCTGCGCTGGGGCTGGCCGCCGGCGCGCGGCTGGACGGGGCGCCGGGTTTACCCGCGGCGAAAGCGCGATTGATCTGAGCGAAAACGCGCCTTAGGAGTCGTGGCTGTCCGGGGAAACGAACGTTTCCCTGGAGGAAAGACCGCGAGGTCCTGCAGCGCATGCCCAAAGCCAGTCTCGCCACCGAGCTCGAACGCTATCGCATTGGCCAGAAGGTGCGCCGCCTGCGCCGCAACCGCGCGCTCGGGCTGGTCGAGCTCGGTCGTCTGACGGGGCTGTCGCCGGCGATGCTTTCGAAGATCGAGACCGGCAAGAGCGTGCCGACGCTGTCGACGCTGGCGCGCGTGGCCATCGTCTTCAGCGTCGGGCTGGATCACTTCTTCCGTCCCGAGGAGGAGCGGCCGGTGTGCGCGATCGTGCGGCGCCGCGAGCGCATGCGCTTTCCGGAGGAGTCGGGGTCGAAGAGCCCGAGCTTCTGGTTCGAGAGCCTGGACTTTCCGGCCACCGACCGTGCGATGAGCGCGTACGTGGCCGAGATCGAGCCGCAGGACGAGCCCGGGCGGTCGACGCACCAGCATGAAGGGTACGAGCTGTTGTATGTCATCGAAGGAACGCTGGGGCTGTGGCACGACGGCATCGAGCACCGTCTCGACAAGGGCGACTCGGTCTACCTCGACGCGCGCGCACCGCACGGCTACCGCCGACTGAGCAGCAAGCGCTGCACCGCAATCGTGGTCACCGCCCCTTGAAAAAGGGTCGGTGCACTCGCTGCGCCGCCATGCTCGAGCGCGAGAGCTCGGTCATTCAAAGCGCGAGGGCGAGGTAGAGCTGGAAGAAGAGGATGGGCTCGTCGTCGCCGAACGCGTGCTCGGCGGCGGCGGCGGGGAAGGCGATGCTACCGACCGGGCTGACCGAGACCGTGTCGGTCACGGTCCAATCCACGTACACGTCGAGCTCGTCGGCGAAGGCGCCGGCGCGCGCGCTGCCGGAGTTGGCGAAGAACGAGCGCGGCTGCTCGAGCGCGAAGTGCCAGTACATGGCGCCGGCCGCCACGGTCTCGCTCAGGTCGGCGTGAAGATGCACGTGATGCACCGTCTGGTTGCTGTTGAACAGATACGCGGCGCCGACGATTTCGCCTTGCGACCACGTTCCCCAGCCGCGCTCGAAATGGTCGCCGTAAAACAGCGGGTCGAATGCCTCCGAGGCGACCGTGTCCGGATCATCGCCGCCGAACCACGCGTAGCGGTAGCGCAGCCACGGCGTCCAGCGCAGCCACGACAGCTGGTACTCGATCTCGGCGTGGCCGGCGTGCGCGCGCACCTTCGATGACCGCCGCTCGTTGCGCTGATGCACATACTCGAATGCCAGGCGCAGATCGCGCGATGGCAGCGGGTGGGCATCGCCGCGCACGCTCCAGGTATTCAGCCCGTCGCGCGCCGCGAAGGGCGGATCGGCGTCGAGCACGCGCAGATACAGGACGCCCACCGATGCCCGCTGCGCGCGCCACTCGGCATTGACTCCGGCCACACTCGGATGGCCGTGGTCTTCATCCGCCTCCAGGTAGAAGAGGCCGCCGTGCCAGGGGCCGTACGTGGCGCGACCGATCGCTGCCAGCGCGAACGCATCGCGCGCGACGAGCTGCGCGGTTCCCTCGTCGCGCGCATCCACGTTGCCGTCCTGGATGAGAAAGCCGTCTCCGATGAGCAGGTCCTGACGGCCCACCGACAGCTCGAGACCGTTCGATCCAGAGGCCAGCCAGTCCTCGCTGCTACGCCAGCCGACGTAGAGGTGCTCGAGGTCGAGATACTCGGTGCTCTCGAACGTCGACGCTGTCAGATCGGCGTCGCCGCGGCTCAGGCTGCCGATGATGCTGGCGCCGCCGAACAACTCTCCGGCGCGCGGAAGGCGGTACGTCAGCTCGCCCGAGGGCAGCGCGTACATTTCGACCCAGTCCAGCCGCTCTTTGTCGTCTCTTGCGCGCCCGGCACCGAAGCCGGTGTTCTCGGCGTGGAAGTATCCGGCTTCGGCCAGCAGATGCAGCTCGAGCGTCACCGGGTCCTGCACCCATTCCGCCAGGTGCGCATCGACTGCGCGCGGCGTCGCAAGCAGCAGGCACGCCGCCACCAGAATGCCGGGAACGAAGCGTTCGATGCTGCTGCGGTTGTCGGGCGGCGTGCTCATCGTCGCGGCAGGTAGTGTGTTCGGATCGAGCGCAAAGACGACGGGTCGCGCAGCGCGGTTTCCACCTCGGCCTTCTCTTCGAACAGCGACCACAAGGGCTGATCCACCGACTCGATCTGGAAGAACGCGCCCGCCACGACCCGATCCCAGTGATCGGCGAGCCGCTCCATGTCGTCGGGAAGAATTCTCTGGCGGCAGGCGGCAGTGCCGCAAAGGCATTCGAAGGGCTCGGTCAGGTTGAGGGTGGCGTAATCATCGGTCAGCTCCTCTCCCGGCTCGATGTCGCGCACCGCCAGCTCGAAGTCGTAGCCGGCGCTCAGGCAGTTGGGATTGCACGAGTGGTTGAAGAACCGTGAATGGTCCCAGCACAATATCGAGCTGCCGGTGGCGTCGACGAACGCGTACTTGTCGAGGATTCGCTGATAGGGCTCGGGCAGCGCGGCGACCTGCTGCGGCGTGAAGGTCTGATCGAGGCGATCGCGGATCCACGTGATGGTGCCACGCGGGATGCGGGCGGTGGCAACCACGCCGAAGCCGATGCGGGGAGAGATCCGACGCAGCTCGGTGTCGGGGTGGACCATCGCCGCCTCGCTATGGCGAGTCCGCAGGCAAAACAAGGCGCCCGCGCCGTCGCTGGCCGATGGGTTGGACAATGCCGGCGGACTCGGCAACTGAGCCGCCACCGATCACAGGGGAGAGTCCCGATGCGAGTGCTTGCCCTCCTTGCGCTGACCCTCTGGCTGCCTGCATCCATGGCGCGCGCCGATGCTGCCGAAGAGTCCTCCGATCTCGGTCGCATCCTCATCACCGCCACCCGAACGCCGCTGGCCGAGCTGGAGACGCCGTACTCGACCACGCACATCGACGAGCGGCAGGTCGAGCGGCGCCTGGAACGCACCGTGCCCGAGACACTGCGCTTCGTGCCCGGCGTGATGGTTCAGAAGACCGCGTACGGCCAGGGCTCGCCGTTCCTGCGCGGCTTCACCGGCTTTCGGACGCTCTTCCTCATCGACGGAATCCGCCTGAACAACTCCGTGTTCCGAGAAGGCGCCAACCAGTACTGGGCCACCGTGGACCCGCTGTCGCTCGAGGGGATGGAGCTGGTCAAGGGACCGAGCTCCGTCCTGTACGGGTCGGACGCCATCGGCGGCACCGTGCAGGCGTTCACGCGCGGCCCGCGCGGCTACGGCGAGGGGCTCGGCAAAGCGTTTCGTCTCTACTACCGCGGCGCCACCGCCGAGAGCTCGATGACCGTGCACGGCGAAGGCTCGGCGACGTGGGGGGAGCGTGCCGGCTTCTACTTCGATTCGAGCTACCGCGACTTCGACAACCTGCAGATCGGCGAGGGCGAGCAGCGAAACGCCGGCTACGACGACTACGGCGGCTCGGTCAAGCTCGAGTACTTCTTCGCGCCCGACCTGGTCCTGACGGCCGCACGCCAGACGGTGCGTCAGGACAACGTGCCGCGCACGCATTCGACGATTTTCGCGCGCTCCTTTGCCGGCACCACGCCGGGCACCGATCTGCAGCGCGATCTGGATCAGGAGCGCGATCTCACCTACCTGCAGCTGCGCGGCCAGAGCATGGGCGGCTTCGTCGACGCGCTGAAGCTCAGCCTTTCCTGGCACGACCAGTCCGAGGTCGAAGACCGCGTGCGCAGCAACCTGTCGCGCCGCGAGCAGGGCTTCGACGTCGACACGCTCGGCCTATGGGCCGCGCTGTCGACGAACTCGTCATTCGGGAACTGGTCCTACGGCTTCGAGTATTATCGCGACTGGGTCGACTCGTTCTCGACAGCCAACACGATCCAGGGACCGGTCGCCGACGACGCCAGCTACGATTTGTTCGGACTGTATCTGCAGAACGAGCTGCCGCTGGGCGAACGCTTCACCGCGATCGGCGGCGGGCGCTTCTCGTACGCGGCCGTCAAGTCGGATGACGTGTTCGATCCCGCCACCGGCTTTGCAACCTCCATCGAGGATGACTGGAGCCAGGGCACGGGCAGCCTGCGCCTGTTGTTCCGGGCCATCCCGGAGCGGTGGAACTTCTACACCGGAGTCTCGCAAGGGTTTCGCGCACCCAATCTCTCCGACCTGACGCGCCTGGACAGCGCGCGCAGCGGCGAGCTGGAGATTCCGGCGCCGGGCCTGGAGCCGGAGGAGTACGTGTCGTTCGAGCTGGGCAGCAAGGCGGCCTACGGCGGCTTCGGAATCGAAGCCGCGTACTTCTACACCGACATCACCGACATGATCGTGCGCACGCCCACCGGCGTCACCGTCGGCACCGATTTCGAGGTCACCAAGCAGAACGTGGGCGACGGCTACATCCAGGGCGTGGAGGTGGCCGGCGAATACCGCTTCCTCGAGCAGTGGCGGGCGTGGGGCGCGTTCACGTGGATGGACGGCGAGGTGGATCAGTTCGCCACATCCGCGCCGGTGGCGACCAAGCAGCCGCTCGATCGCCTGATGCCGGTCACCACGGTGCTAGGCCTGCGATGGCAGGGGAGCGCGCTGCCGCTATGGGCCGAAGGCGTCTTCACGTTCGCGCAGGAAGCCGACCGCCTCTCGCCGGGTGATCGCGCCGACACGCAGCGCATCCCTCCAGGGGGAACGCCCGCGTACGAGGTGCTGTCGTTCTACACGGGCTGGAACGTCAACGAGCACGTCAGGCTGACCGCCGCGCTCGAGAACGTCACCGACGAGAACTACCGGATCCACGGCTCGGGAACGAACGAGCCGGGCATCAACTTCATCGTCGGAATCGACAACCGGTACTGAGCGCGTTCGACCGCGAGGCTCTTCGCGCTGCGGGTTCCTGCCTGACGGCGGCGACCGCCAAACGTGGTGCGACGACCCTGCCCGCTGCTGCTATGGGCACGGCGTGACGAGCGGGTCCTCGGTGCTGACGCGCTCGAACACCCACTTGCACGTATCGTTCTCGGAGTTGGTGCGGAAGATGGAGATGCCCTGCATCTTGTCGCCCTTGACCTTCAGCCGCACGGTCTCGCTCTGGCCTTCTTTGCAGAGCGTCATTCCGATCTCACCGCTGTCCGCGTCCTGCGCGGACTGGAGAACGGCGCCGGAATAGGTCCAGGTGCCATCGTCGATGTCGACCGCGACGACCGTGCCTTCCTGGCTGATCTCCATGGCCGCGTCGAATTTGTCGACGTCCTTCAGGCCACTGGAGTTGAACAGTTTGCAGACCTGCTTGCCCTGCCAGGTGCCTTCGACATCCAGTGCGTGTGCCGGGGATGCAGAGACGACAAGAGCCAGGCCCATGATGAAAGCTGGCGAAATTCTCATGTCCGGTTCCTCCAGAAGTCGCGCGAGGTTTCGGCGCGCCGACGGGGGTCTCGTAGCCGCCGTGAAGACCAGACACAAGAGGCAGCGGTGGCCGCCGTATGGCCCTGACCGCAGCCGCTTCACCGCTGGTACGGCATGGCCCGATTCGCGCGGTCGGCAGCGCACAGGCCTGCGCCGCCGGAGCGGGACCCGGGGACGAAGCTGCGACCTAGGCGACGATCGGCACCAGCAGATGTGCGTCGAATTGCCCGCCCATGTGCAGGACGTGGCGGCCCCGGTTCATCGACGTGTTCTTGCGGTACGGCGGCGAGGGGATGATCTCGTCGGCGGCGACGATGAGCTCCAGCGATTCCCCGGCGGCGAAGAACGTGCTGCTCGGATAGATCTCGATGTCGACGGGCACGATCTCCCCCGGCTGCAGCGGCCAGTGCGAGCGGCCACTGATCACCGGTTGCCACGGCGTCGAGCGCGCCGCATCGAGCTCTCGTCGCGAGACGCGGCAGAACCCGCGGCTGACGAGGTCGTACCTGTTGCCCACCGAGCCGTGGAAGTGCACCATCCGGCCGCTGCGGTCGCGCTTGGCCACCGCGACGAAGATCGCCATGTCGTCGGAGGCGGCGGCGCCTGCCGCGTCCGAGCGAGCCTCCACCCACAGCCGCAGCTTCATGTAGCCGGTCAGCTCGGTGTCGCGTTCGAAGCGGAACGTGAACGCGGCGCGGCCGCCACGCGCCGGGTAATCGACGCTGCCCGCCTCCGCTGCCGGTTGCACCGCCAGTTCGCGAGGCGATGCCCAGAGATGGAGCGGCGTGTAGCGTGTGCGCGCCAGCGGCCACTCCTGCTCGTCGCGCACGGCATGGACGACGTCGCGGCTGGAGCGCACTTCCAGCCGCACCGGCGCGCGATCCAGAAATCCGCTGGATGTGTCGTCGCGCAGGAAACAGTCCATGAAATCCCGGGTCAGCCGCTGTACCTCCGGCGAATAGTACGCCGCCCACTTGCCGGTGCGGTGGGTGTAGACCCACTTGTGCCGGGAGCTGGCGCGTTCGAACGCGCGGAACGATCCGACGGTGTGCAGGCCGTGGTCGGAGAACGATGCACAGACCAGCATCGGCAGCGTGATCTGCTCGAGCTTCGGAGTCATCTGTTCCCAGAACTCGTCGTAGAAGGGGTGCGCGCGCAGGAAGTCCATCGGCAGGAAGCCGTTGTGCCGCTCGAACTCTTCGGGCGAGCAGTTGATCGTCTTCTCGACCTCGGTCACCCACCAGAACGGCGCGAAGCCTTCGTCCTCGATGCCGCCCGGACACAGCTGGTCGCGGTAGAGGTCGGTCACTCCTTCCCACGGAGCGATGCATCGCAGCGACGGTGGCGGCCCGCCGTAGGCCTGACAGGCGGCCACGTGGTACTGCGTGATGGCCAGGAAGCTGACGCCCGAGAGTCCAACCCGGCCCGTGCACCACGGCTGCGCCGCAATCCACTCGATGGCTTCATAGAAACATTTGGCCTGATATGTTCCGAAGACGATCGGCGGCCCTTCGCTGTTGGCGAACCCGGGCAGGTTCATGTTGACGACGGCATAGCCGCTCGGAATCCAGAAATTCGGATCGGGCGACTCCCAGCTCGTCAGCGTCGAGAACTCGGGCAGCCCGACTTGCGGGATCAGACGGTACTGCAGCGGCGGCCCGCCAAGCGGCGTTTTGCCGAGCGCGGGAACAAGGTGGTTGTCGTAGGGATGCGCGCACATCACCACGGGCATTCGCTCGCCGGCTTCGGCCGCACGGCGCGAGCGAAAGACGTTGGCGGTGACGTGGAAACCGTCGGCGAGCGGGATGCGCACGTCGTACTCGCACAGCACGTCCGGATGCGGCGGCGTCAGCCGGCACTGCGGGTTCCACAACTGGCCGGTGGCGATCGAACGGCGCAGGATCGGCCACACCGACCGAAGCGCCTGGCGAACCTCGGACAGCTTGCGCGGCATGTCAGCGCGGGCGCCCCTCGCGCCGTCGCGTCGCCGCGCGCGCCAGGGCAGGCGTCGGCCTGGCATCGGGCGCATTGAGCAAAGCCGCGAAAACGTCGGCGCGTCGCCGGCCTCGCGCAGCCCTCGCGGCGAGGGCCAGCGCATTTCCTTTCATCGGCCTTCCTCCCTATTGCTGCGATGCTCGCCTTTCATGCCGGTGCCGCTTCCGTAGCTGCGCCGGACCGGCCAGGCAAGGCATTGTCGCGCACAGGAGCAGGACATGGACTTCGAGCATTCCGCCAGGGCCAGGGACTACATCGCCCAGGTCGAACGTTTCGTGCGCGAGCGCGTGGTTCCCAGCGAGCAGACCTACATCGACCAGCTCGCCCATACCGACGATTGGACCAGGTGGCGAATCCCGCCGGTGCTCGAAGAGCTCAAGGCGCAGGCCCGGTCGCTCGGCCTGTGGAACCTCTTCCTGCCCGACAGCCAGTACGGTGCCGGTTTGGACAACCGTGACTATGCGCCGGTGGCGGAGGCGACCGGGCGCAGCTTCCTTGCCCCCGAGGTCTTCAACTGCAGCGCTCCGGATACCGGCAACGCCGAGGTGCTCGTGCGCTACGGCAGCGAGGAGCAGAAGGAGCGGTGGCTGAAGCCGCTGCTGGATGGCCGCATTCGATCGGGCTTTGCGATGACGGAGCCGGCGGTCGCCTCGAGCGATGCGACCAACATGCAGGCCACGTGCGAGATCGATGGCGACGAGGTGGTGCTCAACGGGCAGAAGTGGTGGACCAGCGGCATCGGCGACCCGCGCTGCGCGTTCCTCATCTTCATGGGCGTGACCGATCCGAACGCCGAGCGGCACCAGCGCCATTCGATGGTGATCGTTCCTACCGACGCTCGCGGGCTGAAGGTGCTTCGCATGCTGCCGGTCTTCGGACATCTCGACGAGCCGCACGGCCACGGTGAGGTGCTGTTCGACAACGTGCGCGTGCCCAAGAGCAATTTCATCGCTGGGCCCGGGCGCGGCTTCGAGATCGCGCAGGGGCGGCTCGGCCCCGGGCGCATCCATCACTGCATGCGCGCGATCGGCGCCGCCGAGCGTGCGCTGGAGCGCCTGTGCGAGCGCTCGGTGCGCCGCGTCGCGTTCGGCAAGCCGCTCGCGAACCTCGGCGGCAATCGCGACATCATCGCCAACTGCCGCATCGCGATCGATCAGGCACGGCTGCTGACGCTGAAGGCCGCATGGGCCCTGGACACCGTTGGTACCATGGGCGCGCTGACCGACATCTCCGCGATCAAGGTCGTGGCGCCCAACGTGCTGCAGATGGTCACCGACGCGGCCATCCAGATCCACGGCGGCGAAGGCGTTGCCGATGCCGAGCTCTCGCGCCTGATGGGAATGGCACGCGCCCTGCGCATTGCCGACGGCCCCGACGAGGTCCACCGCGGCATGGTCGCCCGCCTCGAGCTCATGAAATACGGCGCCTCACGCTGATTGGGGCGTTCCTGCGCCGCCACGGCTCGTCGGGCGGACGCCGCGCATGAATGCGTTCGTGCAACTCGCGCACGTCATCGCCGGGAAGAGCGCCCGGGAAGCCCGCGAACATCTCGCGCTCTTCGCGCCGGACGTGCGCCTCCAGGAGCTGTCCGAAATCCTCCAGCGCCCGGCATAGCTGCGCCTCATCGCCAGCCTGCGCGACGCGGTCGCGCGCGCTGCGCATCCGCCGGTGGTCCTCGCACAGCTCATCGACGAGCGGCTCGAGGCCGACGCCGCTCGCTCGCAGCACGGGAAAGAGGATCTCCTCCTCGATCGCGAAGTGCTCGACGAGATGAGTCTCGAAGAACGCCAGCACCTCCTCGCGCCGCTGCTGCGGCGTGCTCGCCGGCGTCGTCGGCGTCTCGGGGCCCGGCGGCGAAGGATGCAGGAGACGGAATGCCAGCATCAGCGCCTTCTGGTGATCGTGCGAGAGCGGGATCAGCGCGTCGTGCCGCTTTGCCATGAGCGAAGGGTGTAGGAGTCGCGTGTCGTCGGTGCCAACGCGCGGGGCGCGGACGTCGCCAGCGGCGCATCCGCGGCGTTGCCGGACTCGTCGCTCTGGGCGGCGGCCTCCAGCCCGCCTGCGTTCGCTTCTCGTCCGGCGCCTTGCGGCTGCATCACTCTCGACGCCCGCGCTCAGAGCGGGCAATCTCAGTTTCCTGCCTTCGGCGCGACCGTGTGTGCGGTGGCCGGCTCCTCGACGGAGCGGCGGTTGAGGTGTTTGCGGAGGTCCTGCAGGCCCAGCAGGAACGCGCCGATCACGACCACGCCGATCACGTAGATGCCGCCGTCGGCGAAGATGTGCGGGTGTGCCTGGCGCAGGCCGTACGCCGCCAGCAGTCCGAGCATCAGGCCGAAAGGCCGCAACTCCGACAGCACCAGCCTGTTGCGGCCCGACAGGATGGCGGCGAACGGAACGAGCGAGCTCTTCTCGGTGTACGGCCCATGCAGGGAAGGATTGCGCGCACGCAGCTTGGCGTCCTGGTGCATGCTCCCGAGGATGGCGATGGCGGACAGGCCGGCAAAGAAGATCGTTCCGGTCAGGCGCGTTGCCAGCAGAGCGTGCGCGATGTTCGTCATCGCCAGTCCGACCATGAACGGGTGTCGCGTGATGCGTTCCAGGCCGCGCGGCTCCGGCTTCGTTCCAGCTGAGCTCAGGTAGTAGGCGGATGTGGGGTAATCGAAGAGCGATCCGACAAGAAGCATCACGCCGAGCGTGGACAGCACGATGAGCGGCCATCGCATCACCGCATCGCTTCCGAGGGCGAAGCCGGCGGGGCCCTGTGTGCTGACGACGGAGTAGTTGTAGGCGAGCAGGCTGAACCCGGCAGTGGCCACGGCCGAGAACAGCATGGTGAACGTGAACGCCCCAAAGCGTGCCACGAGCGGGCCGCGCACGTACGAGCTGGCCATGCCGATGTGCGTGATGCCGAACAACGAGAGGGTGAGAATGACGCTGAGGACGGGATCCATCACTTCGTTCTCCTTGCGGGCGGCTTCGCGGATTTGCCGCCGCTACCCGCGGTTGCAGGCGCCGTCGCTGCCTTGCCGGCACCTTTCGTACCGGGCGAGGTCATCGCAGCGCCTGCTGTGGCTGCCGCTGCGGCGAACAGCGGCGGAGGAAACGGGTTGCCCGGTGCGAGCATCCCGGCGGTCGCATCCATGATGCGAAAGAAAGTCTCGAGCGTGTCGAGCCGCTGCTTGATGAACGCCTCCTGCTCGGGCGTTGCGGGCTCGTCGATCGCGCGCGTTTCCTGGATCGTCGTCAGCACCTGGCGCATGTTCCAGCGAAAGCGCCGCTCCATGATCTCCTGCATGACGCGCACCAGATCGGTCGCAGCCTGATAGTGATCGCGCCGCGAGCCTGGAATGCGCACCAGGCGGACCAGGTGCCAGTCGGTGAGGCCGCGGATGTTGATGGAGATGTTGCTCTTGCTCTGGCCGAGCTTGGCCGCGATGTCCTCCAGCGACAGGGGCTCGCGCTCCAGGTAGAGCAGGCCGAAGATGCGGCCCTGCAGAGCGTTGAGGACGCCGGAAGTCGCCGCCGAAGCACCGATTCCATCAACGAAAATTGCCGTCTTCCGATCCACCAGGGCCTCCACTCAACAGGCTGTACGTTATGAACGTTTAGAAAATTTTGAACGTTCCGTCAAGTCGCGTTGGCGGACGTGTCCAACAGGGTGGGCAGGCACAGCATCCTGGCCAATGGGAACGGACGGTCGAGTCGCCGCCGATCGTCGGGCACCCGCCGCGACGACGGCGTGTGCCGAGCTCACGGCGCGGTGGTGGTCGTTGCGGCAGGCGGAGGCGAGAGCGCCGTGAGGAAACGACTCCCTCTCAGAAGCAGTCGCCCTCGGCGCCGCCAACCACCGAGTGCAGGATCCAGCCAGTCCGCGTGATGGGTGAGACCCGCGGCTTTTCCTGCCCGGCCATGGTGGTGACCGAGTGCCAGCCGGTGTTCTGACACTGGAGCAGCGTGACCGCCTGCAGGAACCATTTGTATGAGCGGACATCGAGCGCTTCCGGGCAATCGATGGCCGACTCCAGCACCGCAAGATGCGCCGTAAGCTGCTCCGTCTTCGATGCAGGCGCCATGTTGCGGAGCACGCAGCGCTCGGCGCGGAAGGCGAGGGCGTACCAGCCGGCGATCGGCATGAACACGATCGCGCAGCAGCAGGCCAGGAAGCACGTGATGAATACTTCCACCAGTCGCATCGCGTGCACGATCTATAGGGGTGGCGTGGGTGAATGAAGCATGAGGGCGACCCAGCACGTGCTGCGGAGCGCGGTCCGCCACCACTCGTGCTGCGGAGCGGAGACTGTGCAGTGGCGCTGCCTCGAGTCGCGTGCTCGATCTCGCAGCGACGCTTGCGCGTGGCAGCGCCGTAGAATGAGCGTGCCGGCCTCTCGGTAGGCGGATGGCCCTGTGGGCAGTCGCGGCGGCCAAAGCAACGCGTAGGGCGGCGCGACGAAGATGCGAGTCGCGCTCGATCGGCGCGTCCGCACGCACCTCGACCCGCGTCGGTGCAAGCACGCGGCGACGTCGCCGTCGCGCCGACGCTGGCCGCAAAAGCCGCACGCGGCGGGCCCTCGCGTCGCCCCCCTCCTCTTCGCCGCAATCTGCTTTCCCAGAGTGGTCTTGCCGAGGCTGGGCCGGCCGGCCGACGCTGCGCTCGATCACCGCAATGCGCACGGGCGACGTCGCGGCGAAAGAAATGACGGAAACAGCATGAAAAAAGCCTTCCGCTCACTTGCCAGGCGCAGTGTTTTCGTACTATGTTCGCCTCGATGATCGAGGTCTCCGCTGCCATTCGTGACGACGTCTCCAGCCGCTTCGTGCGCCTGCCGCTGGCCGGCAC
>Ga0196973_1000028_pt1 | contig 67980 bp, 100 predicted proteins | sample S1_513CmetaG_FD_155457 | JGI IMG/M metagenome (GOLD analysis project Ga0196973, IMG submission 155457) | Soil microbial communities from Anza Borrego desert, Southern California, United States - S1_5-13C | ecosystem: Environmental > Terrestrial > Soil > Desert | place: USA: California...
CGACCTCACCGAACTGTCGGTTCCCGACCTGGCCGACATGATCTACGTTGTGGACGATCCGGCTGGCACGCCTCTGTCGCGCAAGATGTCCTTGAACAGGCTTCTCGGTCTGCGGCAGTCGGTCTGCGAGGGCAGGCTGACGCTGGTCAGTGGGCAGCCCCTGTACGAGCCGACGAAGTTCCTCACGCCTTCCTCTGTGAATAGCACGACGGACATCGCTACGTTCTCTTCGGCGCATGGGCTCGTGACAGGAACTCTCGTGAAGCATCTTGGCCCGGGCATCTCCGGCATTACGGCCGGCACGACATCCTGGATTCTGGCACAGTCAAGCACCACGGTGAGCTTTCATTCTTCATTGAGTGACGCCCTCTCGGACACTAACAGGAGAAACATCACAAGCACCACGATCTCCGGTGGCGCTTCCCTGCGGTTTATCGGCGTACAGAGCGGCACGCTTTATTTCACTCCGTATGTAGGCAACTGGATTGGGCTCTATGACGGCACGCGCTGGAAGGTGCATTCGTTCACCGAACGCAGTTTGACGCTTGTTGGTCTTACGAGTGGCACGCCCTACGACGTGTTCATCTACGACAATGCTGGCACGCTGACGTTGGAGTTATCGGCGGCGTGGGCGGACGACAACACGAGAACCGATGCCCTAGCCACGCAAGATGGCATACTCGTGAAATCCGGCGCGCCTACCAGGCGTTGGCTTGGCATCATCTACCCAATCGGAACGAATAGGGCTGATGATTCCGAAAGGAGCCGCCACCTTTTGAACGGTTACAACCAGGTGCCGCGTTCAGTCTACATATGTCCGTCGTACAGGGACGATAACGCCTCGACGACATTTACTCATGGTGCGACTGGCGGCGAGGCTGGCGGCTGGACGGACGCCACAGAAGAAAACGTCAGTGGTGCCGTCAGCTTTCTCAGCGACGGCAGGAGCGCCTGTCGTTTCTGTTTCCAAGCCAGTGCCAATGCCATTTTCCGTGTCGGCTTACGAATCAACCCAGACACGCCGAGCAACATCGTAGCGAGTTCTGGAGGTGGCACTGGCAACATGGCCATGGCGACCTGGGCCGGCCTTCTGCCTGCTGGCCAGAACGGCGCCGCTGGAGTTGTTTTCGCCAGCGCCACCACCACGGCCTACAGCGTGGATTTTTCGCGAGGCTCCATATCCCTGCGCGATGTGCCCCTGACTCATCTCGAAGGTGTCGTGTATGGCTGAGCAGATCCTGAACGGCCCGATGAACCGCCTCCTGACTGGCCTTCAGTCGCAGAGCTACGGCGCGCATGTCCTGGGCATCTCCGGCACGCCCAAGACCACGGACATCGATGCCTCGATCACCATTACCTGGTCCGGCTCGCAGACCGGCACGGACGAGACGAACGCCGCCGCCTACATCGCCGCCTTCGACTGGCAGTATTCCACGACCGAGCGCGTGGCCCAACTCAACTGGAACGGCGAGGTGCTGGCCGCTCTCATCATGCAGGTGGACCGGCTCCGGCGCGGGGATTGGACCGACGGCTGGGACTCGGCCCTCATCGCCACGGAGCGGGCCAAGGTCGAGAACTACTACAACAGCGTGGCCCCGACCAACACGGTGCCCGGGGCCCAGACCATCGCCACGGGCCTCACCATCACCTTCTCGGGCGCGAAACAGATTTCGATTGCCGACGCGGCCCTGACCGGCAACATCAAGGTCACCCTGACGGTGACGAGCGGCACCCTCACCCTGTCGGGGACAACTGGCCTCACATTCACCACTGGCGACGGCACCAATGACGCCACGATGGTGTTCACGGGGACGCTCACCAACTGCAACAACGCCATCAACGGCATGACCTACACCGCGCCGGGTGGCGCTGGCTCTGACACCTTGACCATCACTGCGGACGATCAGGCCAATACGGTGTTCGGGGCGGCCACGGGGATCAACCTGTGGGACAGGGACACGGTGGCCATCACGATCAACACGCTGTCCTCGTCGGAAGCGATCGTCGGCACCGGCCTGGACGATTCCAGCTACGGCACGGCAACATGGCTCACGCCGACCAACATCCAGACCGATGACACCAACTACGCGACATGCCCCAATGCCCCCATGGGCGCCGATACCAAGAGTCACTACCTCAAGGGTCGCAACTGCGGCTTCATGATCGCGTCGGACAAGACGATTGCCGGCATCGAAGTGAAAATCAACCGCAAGAAAACGGGCACCCACGCCATCACCGACGACCGCGTGCGCATCGTCAAGGCCGACGGCACGATCGGCACCACCGACAAGTCCACCGGCTCGGCCTGGACGACATCCGACGTGGAAGCGGTCTACGGTTCCAGCAGCGACCTCTGGGGCGAGACGTGGACTTACGCCGACATCAACGACGCGGACTTCGGCGCGGTGATCGCGGTCAACCTCGTGTCGGGAATGCCACCTGCGGATGCACAGGTCGATTACATGAAGATCAAGGTCTACTACTACTAGCCGCCCATGACGGAAGAGGAACTGAAAACCTGGGAGGAGCGGCTGCGGCAGCGCGAGGAGTTGATCGTGGAGCGGGAGCAGGCTTTGTGGATGTGGTGGCTTAAAGGGCTGCAAGGGTGTGCTGGCAGCCTGCACGGCCTGCAAAAGCATGGCTTCGCGATTACGCCGCCGTGGCGCAAGGTGCTCAAGGATCAAGTGGATGTTCTCGGCGAAACGCTGACCAAGCTGGGAGACTGATATGGCATCCGGTAATCATCTGGCTGTTTTCCATGCCCGCGACGGCTTCCCGCCCGCGTCGAACTACGGCGCGCGGGACGCGCGGAACACGAACCCCGTCGTGGACTTCGACCCGTCCACGATCGAAACCTTGTACTTCGACGGCATCCTGTCGCACCTCTACGGCGGCGGCGGGCTGACGTTCGAGATATGGTTCGCCATGACCACTGCCACCTCTGGCAACGTGGTCCTGGGCCTGGCCATGGAGCGGCACCAGGACGGCACGGACACCATCGCCTCGGACAGCTTCGCGACGGAGCAGACCGCGACCGTGGCCGTGCCCGGAACGGCGGGGGTGGTGAAGAAGGGGACCATCACCATGACCTCCGGGGCGCAGATGGACAGCCTAGCGGCCGGGGAGCACTTCCGGCTTCGCTTCCGCCGCGTGGCCGACAACGGCTCGGACACGGCGGCGGGGGACTGTGAGCTGATCGCGATTTTGGTCAAGGAGACGTAGGAGGCACCCATGGCCGTCACTAGCCTGCAAAAGGTCCAGGAACGTCTGCTGGCCGCGCTGCAAGCCGCTTCGTTTGGAGCGAAGGTGGTCGGCGTGGACCCGTACCCGCCCGCCGTCACCGATGCTACGCGCCAGCAACTGGTGATGGCCGGCGACGGGGACGAGTGGATGATCCGCTGGGACGGTACACAGAGCGAAGACGATACGACGGCAGCAGCAAATGCCGTTGGCGACTTCGACATGACCGAGACGCCGAGCGATGCGGCCGAAGAGTCACCAGCCAAAATCTCCCAGGGCACCTACGCCGCAATGCTGTTGGCGATGAACCAACTCATCAGGAAGGAGGAAGTGCAAGAGGATGCTGCCTCGCTGATCTCTGGTGCCGCAAAGGACATCACTGTCCTGACCACCAATTTCTCGGACACCTCGACTTACTTCGTGTCTGGCCCGGCCGCCAGTCCAACTATCAGCGTCAATAAGGGGCCTGTCGGTGGTTTCTCATTGTCTGGCCCGGTGGATTTTGGTGCTCAGCGTGCGGATGGCACCTTTCATGTGACACGCGGACAATTCGTGTTCGGCGGCACCGTGCCGAACGGTGTTAACGCGGCGGGGCCTGGACAGTGGAACATCGCGGGGTTTCGTGATTGGCCGACGATCCTCGAAGCGCAATCCTTGGACCAGAATTTCCAGCCAGTAGGCAAGGTAAAGTTGTCGCGGACTAACGGAGATACTGGTCCCAACGCCGCCACCTTCCTTGTCGGTGATGCCGTCAACGGCTCCCAGCGTCTTGTGCTCGAAGGGACAGCGATCGAAATCTACGAATACCTCAACGTCACCTTCAAGGGTGATACCGGACCTCTCCCTCTTGGCACGTACTACGTCAAATTGCGGGCCACGATCGAGGACCCGGTGTTCGGCGACAAGTACACCGGCAAGTGCAGAATCATGGCGATGGTTGGCTTTCTGCAAAACAACACTTATACGCCATGGGTCTATCCGACGAGCGTGACTACCACAGCCTCGACTCCGAGTTACCCATGGCTTAGCCCCAACGCGATCCGGTCCAAAGACAACCAGTTCGCTTTTTGTGCCGGCGCTCCGCGGCGGCCGTGCTCCTCGCCTCCCGCAGTGGTGAACAGCGATTGGCTGAATGCCTTGTTCCGATTCAGCGTGGCCGACTTCGGTATGTCCGAGGGGGTCATTGGCAACGGCGTGAGGATTCGCGGTATCGAACTTCAGATCAAGAAGGCGAATCTCAGCGCTGGTGGTCAAATCTGGGATGAGACGCTGAAATTCGATCGTCCCGTCGCCGACAACAAAGCGAGTCCGGTGTTTTGGCAGAGAACGAACGGCAGCGAAGTGCCATGGAATACTTACGGCGGTCCAGGCGACAGATGGGGGACCACGCTTGACAACCACGTCGATTTCGTCAATGGCGTTACCATCAAACTGCGAGCGGCCCTCGGCACGTCGGCCCTTCTCGAAACCACCACGGCCATGATCGACACCATGCGTATGCGAGTTCGCTACGAACCAAGACCGTAAGGAACCAAGCCACAATGGCAACCGTACTCGAAAAACTCCGCGACCGGCTCACGACCAGCCTTCAGAGCCAGTTCGGCTCGAAGTTCCTGAAGCTGGATCCCTACCCGCCAGCAATCACCGACGCGGCCACGCAGCAGGTCGTGGAGGGCGCGGACGGGCTGGAGTGGATGGTGACGTGGGACGGCACGCAGACCGATGTAGATATGGCGAAGGCGCAAGCGATCGTCCAGGGGTCGGATGCAGTCTCGACACCCGAAGAGGAGGCCGCCGAGTCGCCAGCCGTCATCTCTTCAAGCACCCATGGGGCCTTGCTGGTGGCGGTGAACAAGCTGATCCTGGGCGAAACCGTGCCCGTCAATGCGGCAGCGGAGGTGGCGGCTGCGGCGAGCCAGGCGCAGATTGCTTCCGGGCGGGCCTTGTCCTACGTGGTCAGCGGCGCGGCGGCAAACCCGGTGATCCTGGAGCAGCAGCAAGGCGCTCCGCGTTTCATCGGCCCTGGTACGGCTACCGGCGACCTGAATGCCAACGTACTGCGGCGCGGCCTGGCGAATGAGGAGTTGAACGTCGTCGCCCTCGCGCATGGATTCCATAACACGCCCGCCAATGCCGAAATTTCTTTGCAGATTCGATTTGAGTTTGCCAACACGGGCCAGCAGCTACCCGCAGTGGTCATCTTGTCGCGTGGGGCTTCGGCGCCGAACTGCGTCATAGGCGGCAACGTCAACGGGGACGCTGGTTTTCTCCTGCGCGGGAGGCGTGACGATGTTTTGATGAATCTGTTCATCAGAGTTCCCAAGGGCAGCCTCCCGATCCAGCGGACCATCAGGATCATCTACAACGCTACCATCAACGTCCCCGGAGTCGGCATCCACAGTAACAGGCAAATTGCCACCTTCATGTTTGGTCCGCTGCCGGGTGACAGGACGCCATGGCGATCTCCAACCTCCGCGATTACGACATCCACTCCTGACGGGGATCATGATTGGAGTGGCAACGATAACGATATTTTGCGCTCAGATGATCGGTCCATGTTCGTGGTAGGCGACCGAAACTGCATGGATCCGCGCATAGGAGTGCGAACACCCTTGGCGGAGGTGAAATCTTACTGGCTGAGGTTTTGCTTCCTGTTCAGGGCGTCGGACTTCGGCCTAATCAATGGAGATCCCGCCAGCAGGGCCACGATTCAGGGGATCGAGTTTTCCATTCTAAGGCGAGCCGCAGGCCCAGGCGTGCCTGGGGCTGTCTTAGACGAGTGGGTCAAGGTCGGTCATGACGATGGCGGAACTGAAATGATAGGCACGTCTGGGGTCGGGGGGACCGTATGGCCGGCCGCTTGGTCCTGGCAAACGTGGGGCGCTCCTCCAGCCGTTGGCGGATCTGGAAACTACCTCTGGCTAGACCCTGCCGCCCCTCCAGCGCCTGCACCGTTTTGGGACTGGATCAAGTGCCAAACGATGTACGGCTATCTCCAGGTCAAACTTGTTACGCCGACGGCTACGGCCGGGATGGTGCAGGCCATCGTGGACACGGCTCGGATGCGCATTTGGTTTCGCAGGAACTAAAGAGGAGACAAACATGCGCGACATGGTGAAACGGCTCTACTCGGATCTCAAGGGCCAGAGTTACGGCGACAAGATCCTCGGCATGCGCGTCGATCCCGACGCCTCGGTGGGTCTGTCCTGGGACGGCACGCAGAGCAACGTCGATGTCGATGCCGCCAAGGCCGTCATCGACGCCTTCGACTGGAACCCCAAGAACGCCGAGCGGGCCGCCCACGCCGGGCGCCCCGACGATGCGACCCTGACGGCTCTCGTCGTGGCGGTGAAGGAACTCAACGACCAGGTACAGAAACTTCGCCGCGGCGACTTCTCCGACTCGGCTCCCGCTTCGTGGGCGACCTCGGCCCTGGCCACGCCTGCCAGCAACGCCACGACCGAGCAGGCCATCAGCGGGCCGGTCATCACGGCCCCATCGTCCAAGACGGTGGCGAACGCCTCGACCATCACGTTCTCGGGCGGCGATCTGATCTCGATCGCTCACTCGTCCCTGACCGGCGACATCCAGGTGTCGCTGACCGTGGGAGGAGGCACCCTTACCCTGTCCGGCACGACGGGGCTCAGCTTCGCTTTCACGGCGGACAACTACGGCACGGCGGCCGGGGATGGCACGGGCGACGCCACGATGGTGTTCCGCGGCAGCCTGACCAATGTCAACAACGCCCTCAGCGGCATGGTCTACACGCCCACGACGGGAGTGTACGGCACCGATACGCTCACGATCACAGTCAACGATCTGGCCAACTCGCCGTGCGATTGCTGCGCCCAGACGGCCACAAGGACCGTTAGCATCTCCGTGTACGGGCTCTCGTCCGGCCCGCGCCTGGCCACGGTCGGGGCCACCAGCAACAGCAACGGCGGCACGGCGGACTGGCCCAGCCCCAACGATGGCCGCATCACCGCCGACGATGGCAACTACGCCATCGCGGCTGGCTCGCCGACGCCGGGGCAGCAACTCAGCTACTACCTGTTCCTCAAGACGTTCGGCTTCAACCTCCCCTCGAACGCGATCATCGACGGCATCCTGTTCGAGGTGAAGCGGAAGGCCACGGCGGGCACGGGCGGGGTAACGACCGACAACGAGGTGCGGGCCATTACGGCCGACGGCACGCTGGCGTCGAGCAACCTGGCCCAGGCCGCGTGGGCGACCACGGAGGGCTGGGTGCCTTACGGAGGGCCTACGGAATTGTGGGGGGCGACCTGGGCACACACCGACATCAACGACGCCGACTTCGGCCTCGCCATCGCGGTCAACGTCTGGGGTGGAATGTTGCCGGGCACCACGCCGTCTGACGCGCAGGTCAACACCTGCCGCTGCACGGTCTATTACCACACGTAGGCCAGGAGGCGGCGAAGTGTGCCGGTAAGGCGCGGAGGAGGCGGGGAGGCAGGTAGTACGGCGCTGTAACGTGGCTGGCCGTGATGGTACGAAACAACGATGTCGCTGCGAAAGTTGGTCCACCAATGATCTTCCCAGCCATCTTCAGGAGTGTCGCTGCGACCTATGCCCGTGAACACGAACCGGGCCGGTTCGGTCGGAACAGGGGCTGTCCACCAGCAACATGCCAGGTTGGCGACCACGCAGAGCAGGACAGCAGCCTCGGCGAGGCAAACGACTTTCAAGGCGGCTTTCATGGCTGACCTCCTCAAGGCAAGTGTAGCCCGCAAAGCGGGGTGAAGCAAAATGGGTGGCCCGATCCTCTTGACCCTGTTGCAGCTTGGCGGCTCGGCCGTCGGTGACGCGCCGGCCGCGTTCGATCCGTGCGCGGTCCACTACCGCAGCCGCCCCGAGGAAACACTGACCCCGCGCAGCTTCCCCGAGGAGTCCGGCCAGCCGCGCACGCGGCCCGAGGAGTGCTAAGATGCCGAATCAACGGCTCATCACGTTTCGCGATTGCGTCGAGCACCTCTTGGACTATACCGGGGGCGGCACGGACGAGATCAACCTGCGCCGCGCCCGCCGCGCCGTCCTCAACGCCTACCGCGAAGTCAGCAACGCCCGCCCCTGGCATTACTACTTCCGCCTCGGCAAGATCAACACCGTCGCCAGCTACTCCACCGGCACCGTGGCCTACGACCACACCGGCGGCAGCAACGAGCGAGAACTGACCCTGACCTCGGGAACCTGGCCGGACTGGGCCGGGCTGGGGACCGTTCTCGTGGACAACGTGCCCTACGACGTGGCCGCGCGCGTCTCCGCGACGGTGCTCACCCTGTCGGTCAACAACAACCCCGGCGCCGATGTGGCGGCAGGGACCAGCTACCAGATTTTCCAGGATACCTACCAGTTGCCGGGCGATTTCAAGTCGTGCGGCGAGATGGTGAACAGCACGACGGCGGGAACGATCCCCTACATCCAGCCCGACGAGTGGCCCGGCCTGCACCGCAGCCTGCGTGCCCCGGCCATGCCCAGCCACTTCACGATCACGTCCGACCCGCGTTATCACGGCGTCCTGGCCGTCCGTTTCGGGCCGCCACCCAGTTCCACCTGGCGCTACGATTTCGTCTACCGCCGCAAGCCGCGCGACCTGGTGACGGAGAATTATTCGACCGGCACCGTGACGGTCAACTCGGCGTCCACGACCGTCACCGGCACCGGCACGGCCTGGACCACGGCCATGGAGGGGGCGGTGATCCGCTTTTCCGGGGATGGCACCAACCTGCCGACCAGCCCCGCGGGCGGGCCTGGCGGGGAGCCGGCGGTTGTGGAGCGGATCATCACCGACGTGGCCAGCGCCACCAGCCTGACGATCGACGCCGTGCCGGGACAGACCCTGACGGCGGTGAAGTACCTGATCTCCGACCCCATCGACATCGAGATGGAGTCGATGCAGAACTACCTCTTGCGCGAGTGCGAGCGACAGGTCAGGATCGGCACCAAGTACCAGCCCACGGCGTTCGAGGAGGAGTTGCACAAACTGGCGATGATGCAGGCGTTCGAGGCGGACAACCGGGCGACGGAGCCGCGCTGGAGCGGGTCGGGCAGGCGGGCGTGGCCTCGCGTGGACGACTTCCCGGCAGCGGCGGCACTGAGGACGAGTTTGCCATGAAACCAGCACGGCCGGCCGTGGTGATCATCGATTTTCCTGGGCTGCTCTCCAACGTCGATCCGATCGACTTCCCGGAGGGCGGGGCGGAAGTGCAGCTCAACCTGGCGTCCGTGACGCTGGGGGAGGCGGTAGTGCGGCGAGGGCTTCGCAAGGTCGATTTCGAGGACGACTAACCATGTTCGCAGGCTTCGTACAACTCGGCTCGACCATCACCGGCGCGGTCTTGACCAGGAACGCCAGCACTCAGGTGCCGACCGACGCGGCCAGCCCACCGACCTTCCGTATCTACGGCCCGTCGGGCCTGATGGCCAACGGCACCGGCACGGCCTCGCTCCTGGACTCGTCCAACACGGACGGGCTGTACTCCTGGTCCTACACGCCGGCCGGGGCCAACGGCTTCGCGGCCGGGGTGACTTACACGATCCTGTTCCAGTACACGGTGTCCGCAGTGGTGCAGGCCCAGATCGTGACCTTCACGGTGACCTAAATGTTCCTCGGTGATTTCCAACTTGGCCGCACGGTGATCCTGGACGTTCAGACGACGAACGCCTCGGGGACGCCGACCGTGCCGGACGATGCGCCGACGTGCCGCATCTATTCGGCGGCCGGGGCGCTCGTGCAGTCGAAGTTGATGCCGGTGGTGGAGCCGGAACAGGTGACGGGCCTGTTCGGCCTGCCTGTGTTCCTGGGCCTGGAGTTCGCCACGGGCTACTATCTGGTGCTCCTCCGCTGGGCGATCTCGGGGACGACTTACGCGGAAGCGCGCAGCTTCCGCATCGTGGCGGGCGGGGACGTGGAGGGGGCCGTGGTCGACATGCACTGGTTCCAGCGGCCACACGCGAACTATCTGGTCCATGTCCTGGAGTCGGGCTACGTGCGCAAGGGGCAGAATCCCAGCCTAACGTGAGGTGGAAGATGATCCAAGAGGCGACGGAACGCGAAAAGAGACTTTTGGTCAGGGGGCACTACGGCTGGCGGCACTGGTCCGCCCCGCGCAAGAGCGGCCTGCGCACTCTCCTGGGGGAGGGCGGCATGGACAACCTCATCGTCACGACGGGGCTGAACCTGATCCTCAATAGCGGCCTGGGGACGCTCTACATGGGGCTCATCAACGCCAGCCCCACGCCGTCGATCGTGGCTGGCGACACGATGGCCTCGCACGCGGGCTGGGCCGAGACGCACACGACCTACAACGAGGCGACCCGGCCGCAGTGGTCCTATTCGGTGACGAACGGGGTGGCGTCGGCGGCGAACGTCAACTTCAACTTCACCGGCACCGTCACCGTCCACGGTCTGTTCATGACCTCGAACAACACCAAGGGGGGCACGACCGGCACACTCCTGTCGGCCGCCGCGTTCTCTCAGGGCAACCGCAGCTTCCAGAACGGGCAATTTCTCCAGGGCTCCTTCACCCTCACCCTCACACGAGTGCAATAACGATGGCCAGTGGTAACACGCTCTTGGTCCTGCTCCCGCAGCAGCACATACCGCCCAGCAGCAACTACGCCACGCTGGATCTGCGCAACCAGCACCCGGTCCTCGACTTCGATAAGGCCACGATCGAGTCGGCCCTGTTCGAGGACGTGATGCCCCGGGCCTACGCCGGGGGCGGCATCACCTGCCGGATCTGCTTCTCGGCGACCACGGTCACGACGGGGGACGTGGTTTGGGGGATCTCCCTGGAGCGGCACCAGGACGAGACGGGGGATCTGGACTCGGACGACTTCGCCGCCGAGCGGACGGTGACGGCCACGGTACCGGGCACGTCGGGCATGGTGCAGTACGCCGAGATCGCCTTCACGGAAGGGGCGCAGATGGACTCGATCGCCCTGGGGGAGCACTTCCGGCTCAAGATCCGCCGCGTGGCAACCGACGCCGCCGACACCGCCGATAACGACGCGGAGTTGTGGTCCATTGAGGTGCGTGAGACGTAGGAGTTTCGGATGGCCCGCAAGGGGAACGGATCATCGGCCAAGCTCGTCGGCCCCAGCCTCGGTTCGGGCCTGACCAGGCTCTCCATCCATCTGCGCTACCGCAACGACTCCGTTCCCGGCTCGGGGGACATCACGATCCCCGTCCACCTCTCCGACGCGGGCGGGGCCAATTACTCCACGATCTTCGCCTGGAACCATTCGTCGGCCGGATCGCGGCAAGCCTGGACCATGGTGCAGGCCGACCACTCGACCCAGACCGTCGCGAAGTACGTGACCAGCCTCCAGGCCAATACCTGGTATGACCTCGTCATGACCTGGGACGGCTCCAATCTCAAGGCGTACCTCAACGGCGCATTGGAGACGACCACGGCGGGGGCCGATCCCGACGGGGCGATCACGGTCACGCCCAAGTTGCTGGTCTACGATGGGGCGCCCGATGCTTTCTGGGACGACGGCGAGGTCGCCGAGCTCGCGGTCTGGAGCGTGGCCCTGGATGCGGCCGAGGCCAATGCACTCGGCAAGGGCTTCTCTCCCTACTTCATCCGCCCAGCTTCGCGGCTCCTCTACGCCCCGCTCATCCGCGAGACGAACAACTGGCACGGCACGGCCCTGACCGACACCAGCACCACCGTCACGGACCACCCCGGCGTCATCTATCCGTTCGCGCGTGCGATGCCCCCGGGCCTGACCACCGTCCAGATGACCCAGACCGGCTCGGTGTCGGAATCGCTGACGGGCGACGACGCGGAGGAGTTCCGGGGGGAGTCGGCCACGGTGGCCGAGGCGTACCGGGTGAAGGGGATTGCACTGGCGCACACGCCGTATCTGGCCGTAGGGCGGCACCGGCCCAGCCCGCGAGGGAACTGACGTGGTGCCGCTCATCAAGGCTTTCGTCATCAAGCGGTTCAGCGGCTGGTATGTCTGCTTCGGAAGGCCAGACCTGGTGCTGGTGGATGCGGTAGGGCCGCTGGCGAAGAAGGCGGAAGCGAACAAGGCGCTACAGCGGATCAAGGCCGGGGCCACGACCATGAAGGTGATGCGCCGCATCGCCAAGGCGTACCAGCGAATGGTGGATCTGAGGGAGATATGACCGACTTCGCCGAGACGGATCTGGGGCTCCTTTACCTGGCTGACGGCTTCTCGCCGGTCATGCGCTGGGACGGCATCACGCCCTCGATGGAACTGGCCGGGCTGGCCGCCCCAGCCACGGCCCCGGCCATCACCTCGCCGGGCAGCGGCAGCACGCTCGGGGTGTACTACGCCTACGTCCGCTACAAGGACCGATTCGGCTTCAAGTCGAACCTGTCGCCGATCTCGGCCGCGGCCATCGTGAAGGGGAACCTGACCGGCACCATCACGGGGGCGACCAACGCCGACCCCATCGTGATCTCGGCGGCCGGCCACAACCGGGCGACTGGGGACGAGGTGACGATCACCGGCGTGGGGGGCAACACGGCGGCCAACGGCACATGGACGATTACGGTCATCGACGCTAACTCTTTCTCTCTCGACGGTTCGCAGGGGAGCGGCGCGTACACCTCGGGAGGCTCATGGACGGCCAGCCCCATCATCACCTACACCGGCCTGGCCGTGCCGACCGATCCCAAGGTGACGCGGCGGCAGATCCTTCGCAACACCGACGGCCAGGCCGACGTGTTCTACGTGGACATCGACACCGACGACCTGACCTCCACCACGCTGACCTCGACCCGCACCGACACGGAACTTGCCACGCAGGAGGCTCAAGCGATCCTCGACGATCTGGCCCTGCCGCTGGCCAATCGGCGGGACGTGCCGCCCAACCACAAGCCGTACCTGTTCCACCTCCTGTCGCGGCTGTTCTACCTGGGGTCGGTGGACTACAAGCGCGGACACGTCAAGGTGACGGTGGCTTCCACGACGGTGACCGGGGTCGGCACGGACTGGACCGAGGCCATGGAGGGCCGCTACCTGTACGTGACCGGGGCCAACGAATCGTACCTGATCTCGGCGGTGGACGAGACGGCGCAGACCCTCACCCTGTCCACGGCCTACCTGGGGCCCACGGACCTGTTCGCTCGCTACGCGATCCGGCCAGCACCGGCGGAGCGGCGGACGATGTACTGGTCCGAAGCTGGCGAACCGGAGGCGGTGAGCGTTTTCAATGCGTTGTCGATCCCGGAGAACTCCGACGAGATCACGGGCGGGTTCGTGCGCGGCTCGTTCGGTTACATCCTGGAGAAGCGGCACATCCACAAGCTGACGTTCCAGGACGATCCGGCGCGGGACGGGGGGCTGTTCCCGGCCGCCGACCGGGGCTGCATCAACAACCGCTGCTGGGTGCTGGTGGACTCGACGGCGTACATGCTGGACGAGGAGGGGGTTCATCGTTTCGGCGGCGGCGAAAGCGGGTCGGTATCGGACGCGATCCAGGACCTGTTCCGGCCGGGGGCGAACGTGCCCTATGCCATCAACTGGCAGGCGCAGGAGCAGTTCCATGCCGGGCACTGGCGGCAGCACTCGACGATACGCTGGTTCGTCTGCTTCGAGGGGGATTACCTGCCGCGGCACGCGCTCTGTTACAACTACCGCGCCGACAGGTGGTGGATCGAGCGCTACCCGTTCGCCATCGCCTCGGCGGCCAAGGGGGAGGTCAGGGGCGTGCCGTGTGTGTTCCTGGGCGGAGATGGGCGGCAGGTGTTCGTCTCCTGGGAGGGGCACCTGGATGTGGCGCAGTCATCCGCAGGAACGGTTCGTGGTACGGCGACATCGGCGGGCGTCCTGTCCCTGTCCGACTCGGGCGCTAGCTTCCCTGCGTCGTTCGTGGGAGCCCCCGTGGTCATCGTCGCGGGCAAGGGCAAGGGGCAGGAGCGGCGGATCGTGGACGTGAGCGCCACCACGCTCTACCTGGACCGTCCCTGGCTGGACCGGCCCGACACGACCTCGATCTACCAGGTGGGCGGCATCCAGTGGCAACTGCGGCTGTCGGACTTCCGCTTCGCCGTGGCGGAGGAGCACAAGGACCGCCGCGTGGAGCTGGTGTTCGAGCCGCAGTCCAGGGCGGCCCTGCTTGACATGCGATACTACTACGACTTCTCGGATACCCCCGTGACCCAGCGCGAGACAGTGCAGGGCGCGAAGCAGCGGGGCTTCTCTTCGACGGCGGGGCAGACTGATCTGGTGCTGGACCTGACGCGCGTGCGCGGCGTGGCCAGCCACTTGCTGCCCGACCACCGCGAAGACAGCAGCGAGGGGACGCGCTTCGTGCAACTGGAGTTGGGCGGGTGCTCCAACGGCGAGGAGCAGAAACTGCGGCAGGTGACCATGAACGGCGTCACCATGCCCGGGCAACTGGAGGCACCCTGATGGCTGGTCTATGGCAGGAACGGCAACGGCTCTTGCGCGAGGAGAAATGGACGGCGAACGGGCTGGCCGAGGAACTGTACGCCATGATCTCGCCGGACGTGCCGGAAGATTTCCAGGCCCCGACCACGTTCCATCAAACGCCGGGCGGGGCACCGGCCATCACCATCACGGGGGCGGGGGAGGGGGATTCGGTATTCGACTTCAAGGGCCGCGACGGGGCAAAGGTCGGCGACATCAGGATCGTCAACAACACGATCGAGATCGTGCAGCGCGACAAGGACACCGGGGCGGAGACGACCATTGCCGGGGCCAGCGTGGCCGGCGGCTTGCGCGGCACGGTGGTGTCAGGTTCGGGAAGCAGCTACGTGGTCAACACCAGCAGCGGCAACAAGAACGTGACCCAGCTCCAGATCGACAGCGGCGAAACGATCCCGGCCGGGACCAGCGTGGTCTTGTTCCGGGACGCCAGCGGCTACTTCATGCAGGTTCCCGTGTGGCTCTAACACCTTTCTCGATCCCTGGCGAACAGTACAAGCTGCCCCTGGCCAGCCGGAAGTCGTCGTACACGCAGGTCTTTTTCCATGGTTCCTCGGTCAATCTCTATGCCGGTATGACCGGCAGCCAGAACTCCCTCACCGACAACTTCGCCAGGCAGGGCTACCTCGTGCGGCTGCCGCGCGTGGTGCGGTTTTTGTTCTCCTCCTCGGGTGGCACGCCAGCGACCGCGTTCACGAACCACTACAGCCCCCTCTGCTCAAGCCTCGGTATGGCCCTGGCATCGCATGGGATCTGCGTGGCGTGGGGTAAGGACGGCGGGGCAAGCCAGCGATGGCTCTCGCACGCCACGCCGGACAAGGACGCCAACTTCACGGCGGCGAACATGGTGGCGGGAGACATCTTCACCTACGTATTCGCCAGCTCGAACCTCGCTTACGGCAACGACCTCATCGAGTACAACTCCCCGCTCAGCGCGGCGGCGACACAATACCAGTCGGACTACAACCGCTTCGTGGAGCGGCATCCGCGCTGCAAGAGTTTCGGCGGGCACATCTACCAGGTGCCGTTCGGCACGGACCTGGACGAGATCGCGCAGCGGGCGGTATCGGGGGCAGCGCCCATGGCCCAGTTCGGCCAGGGGCTCGACCAGTACGGATGGACTTACACCGCCGTTGAATGGGACCTGCCCGCGAACTACGTCGGCTTGTCCGCGATCCAGGCGGAAGTTGAGAGTTTCTTCGGCATCGCGTAGAATCGGGGCAACAGGAGGATCTGCCATGGCCATGCGACCCTTATCTTTCTTCTCGCGGGATCCGCTCAGCGGCTCGGCTGGTGGCGGGGGCGGGCTTCAGGCTCGCATGGAGTCGGACTTCGACCCCTTCGAGGCCGCTTCGCAGCGGAGCCTCCAGAACGAGCTGGCCGACAAGTCCGCTGCGGCCAGGCTCCGCGAAGCGCAGATCCAGGCCAACGCCGCCACGGCGGGGGTGCGAGCGCAGCAGAACAGGTTCAAGCAGATTTTTCCGCTCATCAAGAGCCAGCTTTCGGGCGCGTTCGGCGGCGGGCTTGGCGGCGGCGCGGCCACGGCGGGGGGCTCGTCCGGCTCTGGCCCGGCCATCAACGCCAACCCGATCTTTTCCGGCTCGCAGATCCAGCAACAGGTCAACGCCGCCACGGCGGCCAACGATCAGCGGGCGCAGACCCAGGCCCGCCTGGCCCGGGAACAGACTGCCGGCCACGGATTCGGCGCGCAGTCGCCTCTGGCGCGAGCGCTCGAGATGGGCGCGCAGAATCAGGCCATGGCGGCGAACACGGCCAACGAGCGCGAGATCCGGCTAGGGGCCACGGGGCGCAATGCGGCGCACGTCCTGGATGCGCAGCGGGCGCAGGAGGAGCAGTACGCCAGCAGAATGCGGGAGGACATCGAGCGCCGCAAGCCGTACTTCCAGCAGCAGCAGAACATGCTCGCCGTGCTGGCTGGCTTGGTATAGGATGAAACGGGTCATTGCTTGGAATTGGCGTCGCCTTAACGAATACCAAAACCAAGGCACTTGACCTCGCCACATAGGAGATGCCGGGCGGTTACCCCAAGCCGCCCGGCATCTTTTTTGCTTTAGCCGGAACAGGGGGCCTCATTCGGAGGATCCGGCCATGGCTGTCGAAATGCTCGTGATCGTGAGCATCGCCACCTGATTTGGGCTGCCGTTGCGCATGATCGTGCTCATGTGCGGGAACATGGTTGCGGATGAGGCCCTTTCTTCTCATCTCATGTCCGGGTAGAATGGCGGCACCACACTTCTTTTCCGGCCCCCGCCCGGAGCCGCGCCAATGCCATTCACCAATCCACTCGGGGCCATGATCGGCTGGACCGAGCAAGACGAGGAAGAACTTCTGCGCCAGCGCCGCGAGGGACCGCTGGCCGGCCGCATGCCGGGCATCGTCGGCGGCGGCAGGCTGGGCGGCCTCGGAGCCGTGGCGCAAGCGGTTGGCGATGCCTCGCTGGGGGCGATGGAGGTAATGCCGCCACCGCCAAGCCCGGAGCGGCCTGCGGTCGAGTTGCCCGGCGCGAGGCCGCAATTGCCGATCACGCGCATCGTCGCCGACCTGCCCGACCAGAACCGGCCCAGGTCCGGTCCCACCAGTCCACCACCGCCTACGAGTCCTCCGACGCCGACCTCGCCGGCGCAGGCTGCGCCGGTACGGGCGCTGACCTTCGGCCCGCAGAGCACGTTGCCCAACGGGGTCGGGGTCCGCGATGTAGCCTTCGAGACGGCCGAGTTGGCTTTTGCTCGACAGCAGAATCCCACCCTCCCCATCGTCTCCTCGCCCTACTTCGATCCCAGCGTGGCCCCCACCATCGTTGGCGGTCCCGGTAACTATGCCGTCATGCGCGGCGGCCAGGTGACGGCGGCACAGACACCGGCCGGCGGAGTGATGCCGAACCCGAACGACCCGGCCTTCTGGCAGGCGGTCAACGGCCAGATGCGCTTCAATGGTGACGCCTTCGGAGGGGCGATGCAGGGCTACCAGGCCGGGCTTCAGAATGCAGCGAACCAGGCCAGACTGGATCTGGCGAGGCAGGAGGCGTTCGGCGGCATGGGGCTTGGCGGGCAATTCGTTCCGGGGCGGCTTCAGACCGATGCCTTGCAGGCGGCCAATGCGGGCAGGGCGGCGGAGATCCAGCACGGCCCCGATGCGGTCAACGAGCGGAACTTCAGCAGTTTCCTCCAGGCCACGCTTCAGCAGGGGGGCACCATCCAGGATGCACGGCGGCGCTGGGCCGAGTCGGGGCTGGCCCTGCCACCGTCCCAGGGCGGATCGCCGCAGTCTCCAGCCTCGTTCGGCGCACCTACAGCGACAACGGGCGCAACAACTGTGGCGCCGACCGGCCCGCAGCGTGGCCCGACTCCGGTTCAGCAGTCCCCCGAAACGGTAATGGAACAGGTCTTGGCCGAGATGATGCGAGCGCAGACCCCGCTCCAGGGGGCGACGGGGCCGCGACCGCTGGGGCAGGGGGACGTAGCAAGCTTCATCCAGCGACTGCCGCCGGGATTTCTGGACCAGAACATCCAGCAGTTCATGCCGTTCATGATCCGCCGCTTCGGGCCGCAAGTCATGGACCAGTGGTTCACCGGGCGGTCCTGGCGTGGCAGTTCATCGCCGGACGCGGTAACTCGTCAGGCGGTCATGAACGCCGTCAACCGGGTCCGACCCGGCACCGTCGGCGGCAGCATCGCCAACCCGCAGTCGCCGTGGTGGACCCTGTACTTCGGCGGGCGGGAGCGGTGAAACCACCATCCAGCCCGCCGCGGCCACCAGAATGACCACGGCAACCTGCACGAAGAGGACGGTCCAGTGCAGCGCCGATCCCGGACTGCCGATGAAGCGGTATTCGGTTCCCCACGGTTCGGACCAGGGCGGCACCAGGAGCATCACCGCCACGGCAGCGATCGCCGCCACGACAACCTTCTTGCGTTCCTCGTTCATCGCATCTCTCCTCAAGTAGTGACCCCGCGCCAACCGTAGGTCACGACGGAGATCCGGTCAAATGCCGCAACTCCCCGACCCCTTTGACTTCATCGGTCAACCACGCCCAATCCGCCCTCGCGCTGCCGACATCCTGCCGCCGCAGTCCCCCGAGGAGGAGCAGTCCCTGCTTGGCCAGCTCGGCTCGGGGCTCCTCTCCGGCCTGGGCTACATCGGCTCCAGCCTCGACAAGGTGCGCCGCGCCGCCTGGGCACTGCCGACCGGCAACGCGCGCGAACTGGCCGCCATCATCCCCTTCTCCGACGCCCTCGGCATCACCGACCCGACCCAGGCCGTGCATGGCTCGGATTTGCTCGGCGGGGACGAAAATACGCCGTTCCTGTCCGGCGAAGGGCTGGGCGGTCTGGCCCTCGACATCGCCCTGGACCCGCTCACCTACCTCTCCTTCGGCGGCTCGGCCGTCTCCAAACTCGGCCAGGCCGCCAAGAAGGCCGGTGTCCTGCCCAAGTCGGGCGCCGCTCGTGCCGCCGGGCTGGCCGCAGCTTCGCCCGAGGCGGCCAAGCTGGCCCAGTACACCGGCCAGACGGTCGCCGATGTCGCCGGCAAGTCCCTGGGCGGGCACATCGGTGTCGGCCTGCCATGGCCCGGAGCGGCCAACTTCTGGACCGCCGATTTGACCCCTCTGGGCAACACCCTGTCGGGGGCCGCACAGGCCGCTTCTGGCGCCGTCGGAGCCCTTCCCGTGGTCGGGAAGCCTTTGCAGGCCCTGGGGAGCGGCCTGGGCGAAGCTGGGGCCGCTACGGGGCGTGCCTGGAACGCCCTTTTTGACCGTGACGTACTCGGCCAGCTCAGCCAGAAAGGTCAAGAATACGGCCGTGAACTGTCCCTGGCCCGCAAGCTGGCCCAGGAGCAGGCTTTGGAATCGGTCGGTAGTGCGGTCAAGGCATATGGGCCAGACGCGCTCAAGGGTGGGCAGGAAGTGCGCGGCATCCTGGAAGGGACCTTGCCGGCCGGGCAGGCGTCGGCAGGCGGTCAGCGGGCGGCACCCGTCATCAAGAACGCGCAGGAGGCTTTTCTGGCGGAGGCGAAGGAGTGGGGGGTGCCGGTTGGGGAGATCGACAACTATTTTCACCGTTCTGTGGTGAAGCCCGAACTGGACGTGGCCCACGGCGGCAAGGGGGCCGGATCCGGGCTGACGGTACGCTCCCCCTCGCAGATCGCGCGCGAGGAGATCTTGACCAACATCCCGGGCGGCACGGCGGCGATCGAGAAGATGGTGGCGGACCCGTTCCTATCCGGCACGGCGCGCGGGGCAGGGCAGGACACGGCGGCAGCCGCGCAGCACATCATGCAGAACTACGCCATCCAGGACCCGGTGAAGGCGAAGAACCTGGCGGAGTTTCTGTATAGCCTCAGCCCGGAGCGGCAAAAGATCGGCCTGTTCGCCAAGGAGGCCATGACGGATTTCGAGGAGGGGCTGAAGCAGATCGCGCAGTCCACGGCCACGGCCAAGACCATGATCGGCTTTCTGGCCAAGGAGGCGGTGACGGGGGCGAAGCCGCCCGGGGGCCGGTCGCTGGGGGAAGTGCTGGCCAACGTCGGGCTGGACCGGAACGTGGCCGACATCAAGATGCTCGACGCCCTGGTCGCCTCGGGCAAACATCCACCGTTTCGCGGCAATCCGGCCCAGCAGGTGCTGACGCTCGACAACCACTTCGTCAGCCGCGAAGTGGCCGACGCCCTGGAGCGGAGCCTGCAAGCCTTCACCATGCCGCGCGTCCTGGAGCCGGTGGTGAAGGTGTGGGACTCGATCCAGAACCTCACCAAATCGTTCCTGACATCGCCCAACCCGGCCTTTCACGCCCGCAACGCCGCTTCGGGCCTGTGGCAGAACTACATCCTGACCGGGGCCAAGGCCCTGCCCGACGCCTACCGCGAATCGGCCGCCCTCCTGCGCGACCCGGCCCATGTGGTGAAGGGGCTCAGCCAGCACCCGGAGTTTCGCGGCCTCTCCGACGCCGCCGCCACGGAGATCCTGCGCCAGAAGGCGTTCACCTCGGGTCTGCTCGGGGCTGGACCGGCGCAGGACGTGGTCGGGCAGGCGGCGGCGCAGGAACTTCTCATGCGATTTCCGGGTGCCATGCCGGGCCGCAAGGTCGGACTCGAAGCCGTACCCGACTACCTTCAGGGGCTGGTCGGGCGAGGTCAGCCGGGGACGGCGGCGGAGAAGGCGAACCCCCTGGCGGTGCGCGGCGTGGGCGGCAGGGCGGAGAGCAAGTTCGCTCCTGTCGCGGCCGGGCAGAAGCTGGGCAACGAGGTCGAGGACCTGGGCCGCCTGGCCGGGTTCGTGGGGCTGGCACGGCAGGGCTACAGCCTTGATGTGGCGACCGAGATGGTGAAGGCGGCGCACGTGGACTACACGCGCCTGACCGGCTTCGAGTCGCAGGTGATGAAGCGGCTGGTGCCGTTCTACAGCTTCGCGCGCGGCAACGTACCGCAGCAATTCCGCCAGATCCTGGAGCGGCCCGGCGGCATCACGGCCAACATGGTGAAGGCCAGCAGCCAGGCCCGCGACGAGTTCGCCCCCGACTATCTGGGGCAGGGACTAGCCATCCCGGTCGGCGGGGACGATAAGACGCGGCGCTACCTGTCCAGCCTGGGACTGCCGTTCGAGCAGCTTGGTGAGTTTACGACCTTGCGAGGCTTGGCCGGACAACTGTCGCCTCTTCTCAAGTACCCTTACGAGCAGCTATCCGGCCAGCAGTTGTTCTCTGGCCGCGACCTGCGCGATCTGCATTCGAGACTGGGCGACCTCGGCGTCAACCTGCCGCAGCCGGTGGAGAACCTGCTGATGAACTCGCCCCTGTCGCGGCTCATCGGCATGGGTTCGACGCTGGTGGATCCGCGCAAGAGCTGGGCGGACGCGGCGCTGAACCTGGCGACGGGGGCAAGGGTGACGGACGTGGACATGCAGAAGGCGAGGCAGCAGGCGATTCGCAAGGCGCTCGATGAGGAGTTGCGTGGCCAGCCTGGCGTGGGCGTGTTCAGCCGGATGTATTTCCGCCCGGAAGAGATCCAGAACATGGACCCACGTGAACAGGCCCTGGCTCGGCTATACCTGGCCCAGGAGCAGCGGGCGCGGCAGCAGCGGGCGCAGAGGTAGGCTGGTGTTCGCCGCACCAGTCCTCCGCGTCCGTCTCGGGTGGCCAGTTATCGTCGCGCGGAGCGTGGCGGCGGCAGACGCCGATCTCATCTTCCATATGCTCCCAGTAGCGACACGTCCGGCAAGTTTCCAGCGAACCCGGCATGTCCCTTGCTCCTCCACCTGGCATGAACGATCTCCCCCTCATTCGCTGGCTACTGGACCCGACGGCGACAACCCAGGAGGCGCTGCTGCTGGCGTCCCATTGCGGCGGAAGGCGGCTCTGGCCTCCTCGTAGCGCCGCCACGCCGCCTGCGCCGCCTTCCACAGCCGCCCGCGCATCCGCCAGTCATCGCAGGCCAGCGCCACACCAAGAGCGTCCTGGCACTCATCCAGCAGCCGATGCAGTTCCGCTTGCGTCATCGGTGGATCGCCTCCTGTCGCGGATCTTGTAGTACGCGGTCAGGCACGCTTGGCACCAACTCCGCCTGATCCGCCGGCCGTGGCAGGTCGTCGTCGGGAACGAGCCCTTGGGATAGGCGACCTTGCAGCGCGAGCAGGTCTTGGGTTCTTCCGGCGGGTTCCTGGCGGCCTGTTCGGCGTCGGCCTCGCTGGCGAACACGGCGAGCAGGGTATCGCCCTGCCATACCCCATAGCCGCCCGCGATCGGCCCCACGCGGCAGGCCCGGCGGCGCTCGTGAGCGGGCGGGGCCTTCTCGCGGAGACGCAGGACGTACTTGTCGGTGCTGGTAAAGGCCATGACCATTCGCGGCGTCCTTTCCAATCAAGGTTTGCGGCTCACTCCATCATCTCTTTCAGCTTCACGAGCAGCGCCAGCACGTCGCGGTACGGGCCGGCGTCGGCCGCCTTGAGGTACACCGCCGCATCGAGCAGTTCCTGATAGGCGTCCACCAGATGGTCCCGGCCGCTACCGCGCTGGACCGGGCAGCCGTACTTGGCGATGCCGAACTCGCGGCGGGCGCGCATGTCCCGTAGCAGCTTGCACCACCGATCCGACCCAGCTACGTCCTCGATCACTTCCAGCCACACGTCCCCCTTGGCGGGTCGTGGTGGCGGCTGAGGGGTGGTGGGGTCGCTCATGTGCCGATCGTCTCCACTTCGAGGATCATCTTGGGTCCGTCCAGGTCGTAATACTTGCTCAGGTGTTCGACCGCGATCTGCGAATCGTCCCGCCACAGCACCCCCGTCAGCGCGTCCTCGATCGCCCGCGTCAGCTTGAGCAGGTCCGGCCTGGTCGTGACCCAGTAGGGGGCGCCAACCTTGACGGCGCCCGTGCTGCGCAGATGCGTCTTGGGGCGGGGGGCGATGAACACGATGGTTAGCTGGAGCGGTCCTTCGAGCGGGGGGCGGTCGCCGAACTCGCGCCGCACCACGTCGGCCACGGCCCGCTTCCAGTCGCGGCTTTTCGGGTTGGCGTCGGACACGGCCACACCGATGCTGCCGTCCGTGCGCGGGATCGGGAAGGCCCGCTTCGAGCCGGCCGTCTGGGGTTTGCCGCGGACGACGAAACGGTGGATCATGGGCTCACCTTCTTGCAGTGGTACACCGATACATAGCCGCTCACGCCTTCGAGGAACACGACCGGATGCCCGGACGAATCAAGGAAAGCCTCCGACCGGACCTTGGCCACGACCGGAGGCCCGAACGGCAGGACGCTCCAATACTCCAGTTCGTCGCCTGGCTTGAAATCCTCGTTGAAGCGGTCCACGGATTCCTGGCCCATGCCGACCCGGCAGCGGCCACGGAGGTAGTTTTTCGGTTTCAGGATGTTGTCTGCCATCACGCCCTCCCTTCCGCCTTCGCGATCGCGACAATGAGCAGACCGTGGACCGCACCGATGGCCAGTTCGATCGCCTCGACGGCTGTCTTGGCATCCGTCAGCAGATCAATGAGTCGTTCCTGATGCCTACCCACTTCCTTACAGAGATCCTCGCAGGTGGCTTGTAGGGAGGCAAGTTCGGCGCGGAGTTGGGCATTCTCGGCTTGCAAGGTGCTTAGCCACGTATCGGTCATGTTGCTGAAGTCTGGTTGCATCGGCTCACTCCTCCCTCATCTCCCTGTAGTAATGCCACTCCCGCCCGCACGCCTCGCACCGCCCGTCCCGGTAACTATCCCCGCCCGTCGGCGTCACGAGCAGCACGATCCCGTCCTGGCCGCAGTAGGGACACCGCCTCTCGCGGCACTCGTCGCAGATGTGCCACTGACCTGCCTCGCGAATGCGTCCCTGGCCGCCAAGTCTGGCGTAGTCGCCGTTCGCGGCGGACCGGAGGCACCAGTCGCATGTGAGGGCGTTGAGGAAACTGGTCATCTTGGCTCCCTTTGTCCGAACTATCCGGAAATTCCGGATAGTTCATTTGGAGAGTTGTGGAGAGTTGTGTCCTCTCGGAACCAACGCTTCACGGCAACTCCCTGACTCACCCAAACGGCGCCCGTGCCGTCCGCTCGCGGCGAATCCAGACGGCCGCCGATTGATAGCCTCACGACCGCCTGCTAATCAATTCGAGTCCGTCCTGGAACAACTCGCTGGCCTCTTCGATCGTCTCAAGCACCTCGCTGTACTCGTCAAGCAACTTCCGCAACTTGTCGCGTTCCTTGGCTATCGTGTCGATGATGCCCCTGGCTTGCTTCCTGAAGTCGTCTGCGGTTTTTCGCGGCATCTGTCTCACTCCTCGAACAGCGGCAGGCCCGGCGCCTGCGTCATCTCGTCCGCCTCACTAGACCCACGCGGGTCACTTCCCACAAAACAGCCCGCAACTCGTCACCGTCAGAGGGTCAAACTCGTCAGACCACAACATGCCTTGCTGACGTGCACCGATGAGTTTCCGTACCGCCTTGACTCGCTTCGCGAAGATTTCCGGGGCACGCCGCCTGATCTCTCGTAGCGGCGTGCCCGGAATCCAAAAAAATAGTTGTTCACGAGGGGGGGCTGCCGTAGTCTATTTCGAGTTTCTCCGCTCTCTCAAAGAGTGCTGGATGGTGCTCCAACAACCCAGCCCACTCATACCTCCTCTGGTAGAAGCACAAAAAACAATTGGCCCTGGATCGCCACGAAAAGAGAAAAGCACGGTCCCAAGGTTTCAGGTTTCGCACACACTCCCGGCCTGCATCGTCCAGCTTGGTCCACACCGCGTCGTAGAGCCGTTGCCAGAAGAACGTCGGCGGTAAGACGCCACGGGAACACGCCGTTGCGGTAGTCGTTGCTTACGATTCCAGAAGATCAATGGGCGGATCGCTCCACCTGCTCTTTCTCAATCAGCAACCCGCCGCATCGTCTTCGGGTCGAACTGGTACGTCACCTGGTACACGCCGGCCGGTAGCCGATGGTGCGGATGCTCCGGGTGAGTCAGCATCCACACCTCAGACGCCACGACGACCGGGCCGAGAATTTCTTGGGGCTCCACGTCCATCGGCGGCTTCACGTATTCCGGCAGTTCCACGCCTTGAAACACCTCAACGGCTCCCTCGGCGACGTGCCTGGCTCCGTTGCCGGTTCCCAGCGCTACCTGGACCGAACCGCGTCCAATCTGTTTGCCGCGGGGGTGAGTATCGGCAACGCGATGGACGTAGATATCGCCCTGCTGGACGGCGTGACCAATCTCGATTCGCCGCGTGATGCGGACGTTTTCGTCGGCCTTGGCGTTCATCACGGCCTGGATTTTTTCGAGAACTTGCGTCATGTTCTGACTCCTTGAAAAAGGTTAGGACTTGGCCAAAATCCGTGATTCATCGAAACCGCAAATCGATTCGTGTGCTTCTCGGCACGTCTTCACTGTGCCGACGACCGGCATGTAGTAAACTCGCTTGGTGCCGCCATCAGTTCCAACGAGCCACTGGTCGCCGTGGGCGTCTCGCACCAGGCAGCGCGGTGCCGCTCCCTTCCGGCATTTTTCGCGGTCGGCGTCTACCAGTTCGGCTTTGGATTCCCAGAGGTATTTTTCGGGCGTCATTCGCTCGATGAGTGCTCGGCGAACTTCGGCGTTCGATTCGGTGCGAATTTCTTCGACCGTAATTTGTTCGGGACAGAGAATCGCGTAGGCCGGGACCAGAACGCCGTGCCAGAAATACAGGTTCTCGACATCGTTTCTTATCGCCGGACCATCCTCGCAATGCAGACGGCGAACGTCACCGACCGACTCGGTTTTCACTTCGGGTTTGGCTATCCAGAACAGCGTCTTGTCGGTCCAAAACAGACACCAGCACCCTCCCAGGAAGGCGTCTAAGAGCGGCATCGACCACGACTGAACTTTTGGCTTGTTGTCACTACCGAAGTAGGTGGTTGACAACCAAGAGAGTTCCCACCAGTACCACCGACAACCAGTCAGCACACACCATTGCGCGAAACGTCGAAACTTACCGTTCAGAACGTCCCGAGCGTTCCGAGCGTCCCGAGCGGCCCGAGCGGCCCGAGCGGCCCGAGCGTCTTTCGGCAACCGCTTGCAAACGTCTTCTGCGATCTCGAAGACTGTTTGGCGGAGATCGATATCCTGGCACCATTCGCCGACTAAGCGTTTCACCTTCCGCTCGATTCCAAGCGTGCGACAATACTCGGCAAGAGCCGCATTGACGGTATCCTCGTCCAGGATGCCGGGATAGTTGCACGCCTCAACGTAACGGTCGAACAGTTCGCCTTTCATCGCACGCCTAGCCTTTTCGCAAGAGTGAGCAGAGCAAGAGCCGCTGTTGCCGGAACCACCGCGTTACCTCCTGCTCGGAGACGTTCCAAGCGGTTGTCCAGCCGATCGGCATCCCCATCAGCCATTCCACGAAGGTAGCGTTCAGCCTCTTCCGCTGTGAGGGCGGGAGCGAGGTGCGGGTAATCGCGCAGGATTTCGGCCCAGCGTTCTCGCTCTCCTGGGCCTGGTGGGAAAGGTCCGAAGTCCAAGATGCAGCATCCCGGTTCAGGTTGCCGCCCTGGGTGCTGTGCTCGTCCACTCCCAGTCGCCTGCCGTCGTGAGCATTCGGTGTCGCCCAGACTTCCGTCTGGCCTGGTAGCCTCGCTCCACCAGCCACCGCCGTTCCTTTTGCCGACCCCCGAACAGAGCGAGATGTAGGAACGTAGAGCCACATTCACTGCCTCCTGGGTTGCGGCGGCATCAGCCCAAGCTCGACCAGCGCGCGCAGGTGCTTGCACCCCGCGTAGTCCACGCCCTCGCGGCGAAAAGTGAAGTCGGGGCAGCCGCAGTGGTTGCCGTGGCCGTTCGTGTAGAGGTCGTAGCTGACGTGGCCCAGCCTGGGGTCGGGCCGCGTCAGGCGCCAGGCCGGTTCCGCCACGCGCGGGTCCGGGGACAACCTCTCCAGCTTGTACCAGCGGCGGCCGATCAGGACGGCCAGGGCCACCTTGGGCCGCGTAGGCGTGCGTGTCATTCGTAGAACTCCAGATTGATCTTCAGGCGGTCCGCATCGGCCCGGTAGGCTGGCGTGGCGCGGATCTCCACATAGTTTTCGGACCCGGTGACACCGTGCAGGGCGTCCAGAAGGATCAGGCGGCACGCATTCCAGTTCGGCGCCTCCAGCGCATACTCGATCATCTCGCGCATCGACATGCCGCGCCGCTCGACATTGCTCACAGCATCACGCTCACTTTCTTCTTGCCCCGCCCCGCCTCCAGGAACAGGCAACTCTCCCGCCCCCGCAGCTTTGGCTTCACGCCGGATTCCAACTTCTCCTTCACGGCCTGCAGCGTCTCGGTGTCGCGCCACCGGAGAGCCCGCTTGATCGCCTCGGGGATCTGGTCGCGGATCGGCTCCTCCACCAGGTCGGCAATCTCCTGGGCCAGTTTGTTCTTGAGCCGCTTCACGCCTTCATCCGGTGCGTCCTTGACCATGACTTCGCCCCACGCCTCGAAGCCCATCCATACCAGCATCGGCACACGCTTGTCCGCCTTCATCCGCTCGCGCAGTTCGTGGTAGAACTCGCGAATCTGGGCTACCGGGGCGGTCAGGAGCGGGCCGAGCAGTTCATCGGCCTTGGCGTCGTGAGCGTCGTACTCGTCCTTGTCGTGCGCCAGGCACATGCCGACCACGGCCTCGATCCACTTCTCCACCATCTCTTTCACCTGCATGTTGGTTCTCCGTTTCTTGCTTGGGAAACGCATCGCGTAGCGGATCAGGGCACCGACATCTCGCATCCTCTGGACCGGCACACTGCGGCCACCCTTCCACCTCATGCGCAGGTCCCAGAGGAATTTGCCGGCTTCCAGGCTGGCCATCACGGCGGAACGAACGCCCATCACTTCTTGACCCTCCTCCAGTCCAGGCCCATCTCCAGGAACGTCCTTTTCGCCAGCTTCGCCGTGCCGTGCGAAATCTCCGCCATCTCGGCTACGTAGTGCTCCAGGACCTCGAAGGGCGGGTTCTTCGGCAGGCGCAGGATCAGGTTCACGACCAGCTCGATCTCGCATTGCAGGCACCGCTCGCGGCGGGCCACGATCTGGCGGAACTCGGCCACGGTCGGCGAGTTTCGCGAGTGAAACCCGTCGTGGCAGGGGCACTCCAGGGGATGGCCAAGCGAGATCAGGTTAATGCGGATGTCCAATCTGCTGCCGCCCCCATGCCCTTTCGGGCGGATGTGGTGCGGCTGCCTGGCCCGGCACTTGGCCAGGCAAAACGCGCACGTTCCGGGGCCGCGAAATAGATCAAGGGTTTCCTCGCTCGTGTAGATCATCGCTCGATTCCTTGCGATTAAGGGCCTGTCACTCCTCGATCTCGCCGATCTTGCTCGTCAACTGGCGGATTGTGCTCGGCAACGAAGCCATCTCTTTCTTCAGCGCGTTTGGCAGCAACCGCTCTCGGTAGTTGCGTGTCTGAAGTTGCTCGTAAACCTTCATGAACTGAGCCCTGACGACGGCGACCGGCTCCTTGCCGTAGCAGAGCGCGTGAATGCCCATGACCTGCATTGCCTCGACCACCAGAGGCGGCAGGTCTTTGCAGCCGCGCTCGATCGAGCCGTCAACCTCCGGGTCGATCTTGCCGATGCCTCGCCACGCGATCGCCCACGCTTCCGCCGGTGTCGGTTCCTTGTCCGATCGCATCACTTCGGCGGCAGCTTCTCTCAACTCGCTGACCGTCGGGAACGTCGCCCACTTGTGCTCCAGCACCACTTTTTTCGCCGCAAGCCTCAGCGCCTCGATCGGTATGTCGCCGAGCAGGTCCATGTAGACCTCGGCCAAGTCGGCCGATGGCGGTTTGCCGATCGCGGCGCCGATGTAAGCCAGCACTTGAGCCAATTCCAGCCTGGTCATCTCGCTTCCCCTCGCGCAACGAACTCTTCCAGGCCAGCAAAGAGTTTTCCGTTGCTGTTGCGATCGTCGTACTTGCCCTCGATGAGTTGCGCCACGGTGTCGCTACGCAGAAACCAGTCGATGTCAGCCCGCCACCCTCGACTGCCGCCGCCTTGGCAAAACGAACTCGCGGCAACTTTCGCCAGCGCCGCCTCGACATTTCCCAGCCAGCCGCTTTGCTTGATCCGAAGGCGGTACTCTTTCCGCCGTTTGTCCGTCACGACCTGGCAGTGCGAGACGTTGGGGATTTCGTTCCATCGAGCGATCAGCGTTTCGATGGTTGGCGCCGCCGCCGCCGGTGTTGTCTCCTGCTCTTGTTCCTGCTCTTGCTCCTGCTCTTGTTCCTGTTCTTGGCTTCGGACACCCTTTGAAGGGGCTTCGAGGACCCTCATGGGAGGCAGGTGATAACGGTCCCCGTATCTGGCGTAAAACGCCTTATAGAATGGGGACTTATGGTAAGGTTCCAGCGCCCGCACGATGCCCTTAACCCGGTTGTCCTTTGGTTGGAGCGATTCCCCGATCTGGTAGCGCGCCATTTCGGGTATCCAAACGACCTCTGAAGCCCTGTCGTACTCCGCGAAATCCGCTTCGCGGACCCTTTGAAGGGCCTTCCAAGCGGCTTCGCGGCCCAGCCCGAGGTCATGAGCGATCATGGGCAGCGGCAGGTAATAAAGGCCGATCATGTTGGCGAGCCGGCAGGTGAGGAGGTAAATCGCCACGAGCTGGGTCTGTGGTCCAGCCCTGCGAAGTTTGAGGCCGGTTTCGCCCGTCCAGAATGACGGGGCGACTTTGCAATACTCTCTCATGGTCCATCCACCGCAGCCTGCGGTCCCTCTCGTTGGGCGAAAAGGGTTCCTACGTGCGATCCTTGAGCAGTCCGCGCTTGAGCAGTTCCCAGGCGCAGACCATGGTGTTGAGCTGGCCGAAGCGGGCGTAGCATTCGGCATCGGTGGGCATCCTGCCCTGCACCCGCCGAGCCTCCCGGATGAACTCCAGGAGGATCTCGGGGGTGCAGCGGGCGAAGCTCCCCGTGTCCGCGGGGGTGTCGCTCTTGGCCGCGTTGGGGTCGAATAGCCTCATTCCTCGTCGTCCTCGTCGGCCCAGCTATCGTCCGGGTCGGGGTCGCCGTCTGGCTCGTCCTTCTTCTTGCGAACCTTGATCTTTTCCTCGCCTGGTACACGCTCCACGACCTGGCCGTCGAACTCGTCGCGCACGTCCACATACGCCTCGGCCGCCCGCTCGATCGCGTCGATCTTGGGCGGTTCCATTTCGGGGAAATGGCCCTGCCTCGCTTTCGGCTCCTTGGGCGGTCTGGGGGTCTTGGTCTTTGCCATCCTGTTTCTCCTTGGGGAAAAGCCTGCCGGGCCGGTTCCGCAACCACCCGGCAGGCCGCTCATCCCCTGTTCCGGCTCTCGAAACCGGAACAGGTTCACGGCCAGCTACGCCGCCGCCGTGCCCCGCCATTTGGGGTGATCGGAACGAGGGACCTGGCGGGGCCGGCACCGGCTACGCCGCCGGGCCGTTTTTCGTGGGTTCGGACTCCTCGGCGAAGATCGGCTGCCCCTGGCCGTCCTCGGCGCAAACGCAGCGCAGACCGAGCGCCCGGCCGGCGTGCTTGAGCAACTGTCTGATGCGGTGAGCCACCGGCGGGTCCTTGTCGTCGGCGGCGACGAACGTGAGTCGGAAGCGATCCGTGCCCTTCATATGCGATCCATCTCCTCGATGAGATCCCGGAACAAGCCGATGGCCAGGTAACGGGCATCGGCGACCGTGATGTCTGCCGTGTCGTGGCGGTTGCCGAGGACGCGACCGTAGTGCGCCTTCAGCTTTTTCATCAGGCGATCAAGCTGCTCGTCGATCGCGGCTATGGCTACCTGATCCACTGTCTCGCACGGGTTGCAGAGAAAGGTGGTCATGACGACGGCCCCTTTCATCGCGTCAAGCATGTGCGCCCACTGCCCATAGAGCAGGAAGGGGTTGGGTTGCTCGCTCATGCCCCCGCCTTCTTCCTGCCGCGCCTGCGGCTCGTGCCGTTCTCCGGCGGCTCCTGGCTTGGCAGAGGGTCGGCGTCGGGGTTCTCGGGGTACTGGTCGCCGTTCTGGAACTTTTCCGAGACGGGGGGCAGTTCCTCCTCCTCGTCCGGGAATTGCTCCTCGCCGCCGAAGCTCTCTTCCTGTGGCTGCGAGAGCTGAGCGATCCAGGCCCTGACCGCCGCCGTGTCGCGGGCCGGGTTGTACGCCTGGAAGCCCTGCTCGCGCCACCGCTCGATAAATTGTTCCCTGGTCACGCCGAAGCGGCCCAGTTCGGTCAGGGCGCGGTTGAGGTCCCAGAACTCGACGCCTGGCACCCCTGGCGCACCGCCCACGCGCGGCGCTCGCACCCGCACGCCGCCCACCAATTTGCCGCCGAAGTTGACGTTGGGCTCCCAATACAGTTCGATCGGCTTGCCGGACCAGAAATCGCTCTCGTCGCCGTACAGGCTTTCGACGATCGACCAGTTCGTGTTGTTGACGATGAGCGGCTTGAGCCCCGGGGGGCTCATGAAGCTCATCACCGGCTTGTCCTCCTCGCCGTGGTCGGACTTGATCCGCCCCATCTGCACGGAACGGATCGTGGCCACGACCGGCGTCGATACGTCCTCCTTCGACAGATAGGTGCTGGGGAATGCCTGCGACTTCTTCATGTCATGCCTCCGAAAACTTAGTTGAGTGTGAATCCGCCTTCGCTGTTGATCCTCGCTATGCGCTGGTCGATCTCCTCTTGCATGGCCTTCTTCTTCTGCTCCTCCGCCTTGATGTGAGCCAGCACTTCGTCACGGGTCATCGGGGCCAGTGTGTCGCCAACGATCAGCGCGAAGGGCCGCTCGCCGGCCTCGCAAATCTCGTGGATGCCTTCGCACTCCGGCAGATAGCCTCTCTCGTCGCCATGGCACACCGCCGCGGCCACGAACTCGCGTGCCAGACCGAACTTGCGCGATCGGCCAGTAACGAAAGCGACCCACGTTTTTGCCCCCGGCTGGTTCTTGAGCCAGAGACACACGCCGTCGTAGCGCATCGCTAGCTCCGCACCGCCACCGTGGTTGGTTGCTCGGCAAGCACTTCGTCATGAGTTGCCAGTAGCGAGATGTTCGGCGGCTCGATGTCCGGGTGCGATAGTTCGCCCATCGTGCCGTCTGACTGATCGAACATCCACTTACGCCATCGTTCGATCGCACGCTGCATCGATGTGGCCACAATGAATAGTGGCCCCGTTTCTTCGTCGCTCACCAAATACAGATTGTTCTTGTCTTTCATCGCACCGCCACCGTTTGCGCCTCGTAGAACTCCACGCCGGCCACCTTCGCGTCCGGCCCCAGTGCCTGCGCCAGCTTGGACAGCTTCTGCTCGTCCACCATCAGGAACTCGCGCGGCACCTGGGCCGCGTCGGTTACTCGGAAGGTCCAGCGCCGCCGGGTCACGACCCCGGCCGGCTTGGGAGGCGGAGCCGACGGCAGGACCACCGGCGCCACCACCTGGGCGGCCTGGGCCAGACGCTGCTCGCGCAATTCCGGCGTCTTGAGCTTGGCGGCCTGCTTCGCGAGCCGCTCCCGCTCCTTCCTGGCACGCTCGTCCGCCTCGGCCTGCAACCTGCGGGCCTCCTCCTGCCGCTTACGATCCTCTTCGCGCTGGTAGGTGAGCATGGCGGCTTTTACTAGCCGCTCTGCTTCGTCGAGGGGGCCAAGCAGCCCCTTCTCGGTCTGGCAGATTTCCTTGTGGGCCTCCGCCGCCCGTTTTTTCATGGGGGCGAAGAAGTCGGCGATCCGGCGGCCGAGCGATTTGACCGCCCGTAGCCGGTCGCTGACCGCCTGCATCTGGTCCGGTGACGTGATCGTGACCGCCTTGGCCCACGCCAGGACAGAGGACGATTCGGTAGCCATCTCGGCCGGGATCTCTACGAGGTCTGGCATCACGCGCTCCTCATGTACTGCTGTTGGAAGTTCCACACTGTCAGCGCCGCCAAAAACTGCTGCTCGGCCAGCCGTAGCTCGTAGGGCGACAGCCAGAGTGTGCGGTAGCTGCCGTCCTCGCGCAGCTCCACTGCGGCCGCCCTGGCCGGCTTGCCGTGGCCGTTCTCGCACGCGAGGAGCGAGTACGCGCCGAGCTGCAATCGCACGCGCGGCTCGATCGTCGATTTGAGGTCCACCACCACCAGCCCGACCCCCGGCACGCTCCCCAGCCTGTCGAGCGTGCCCGCGAAGCGATATGTCCGGGACGCCAAGGGCTGTTCGGCCAGGACCGGCACCAGCCCGGCCGCCGACCGGAACTCTTGCCAGGCCCGCACACGCCCAAGCACCGTTGCCGGCACGGCTGTCCAGTCCAAAAAGTTCTCGTCAAATTGCTGGCACAGTTCATGGACCAGCGTGCCGCGCTCCAGGTGGTGCGGCTCGGCCTGGAACTGCCCGGGCAGGACCGCGCGGACGACTTGCGTCACGCTGGGCAGGATCTGTCCATCGAGGGTGTAGGTGTGCCGGGATGAGTCGAATTGCAGGTCCATTCTCAATTCTCTTCGCCGTTGCCGTCGCCGTTGCCGTCGCCGTAGCCGTTGCCGTCGCCGTAGCCGTTGCCGTTGCCGTCGCCGTTGCCGTCGCCGTAGCCGTTGCCGTCGCCGTAGCCGTTGCCGTTGCCGTCGCCGTTGCCGTTGCCGTTGCCGTCGCCGTAGCCGTTGCCGTAGCCGTAGCCGTAGCCGTAGCCGTAGCCGTCGCCGTCGCCGTTGCCGTTGCCGTAGCCTTTGCCGTTGCCGTAGCCGCCTACGGCGGCGGCCTGGATGTACTCGTTGTCTGAGTAGTCAGAGGCGTTCCCGGCAATGACGCCGTGCTCCTCAACCCACTTCTTCACGCCGTCGATACAGGCGCCAGCGTCCAAGACGTCAGCGACGGTGACTCGCTCCTTGTACTCGAACATTTACTTCGCCTCCTCCCACGCCTTGGCTGCTTCGGGAGTGACCTCGAAAACGGCCGTCACTTTCCGCACGTCGATGTCGGCGCGAGCGGAAATCTTGCTGGTGGAGGTCGGGCCGGTTTCCGCAAGCTGCATGACGCCTCGCTGTGTGCCGAAGTAGATAGCCATGCGAGCACGCTTGAGGTGGACGCGATCACCGTTCGTATCCTCGGCGTACCCGAAGAACACTCCGCGATGCTCGGTGCAGACGATGACAGGTCGCTCAGATTTCTTGGCCATCGAAATTCTCCTTGTGTGGTTTTCGTCGTTCAGCTTCCGACCGCGAAGGGGTCTTGTGCGCCAGTGAAGGCGGCCTGTACGTCGGCCAGATCGTCCTTGCCTCTCTGCTTCTCCAGGGCACCGCTCAGCGCCGCCGCCAGGGTCGGCCCGGTCGCGATCCGCCCATCGGCATAGACCCGCCAAACGACCTCGTTCCTGTCCTTGTGCAGCGCCAGGTCGAACGAGATCGAGGCGTAAGTGTCCTCACCAAAGGCCAGCTTGAGTTTCTGCGCCGCCTCCAGGAGATCCACTGGCCCCTGAATCGGCAGGCCGATCATGCCCGCGATTCCGTCCAGCTTGTCAGCCATGCCTCTGAGAGTCTCGGCCGCCTCGCGTATGTCCTGACGCATTCCCCTGCCTCCAAATCGTGTAAAGAAAAGCCCGCCGCCGTATGATGAAGCCGGCGGCGGGCGCGACCCCGACAACGGAGCCGTCCAGGTCCGTCACCGACTCGACCAGGAAGCCCTCGGGGTAGTCCGGCTCGTGCGGCATGTTCCGCTCCGCTCGCTCGTAACGCCCCTCGACCACCACCACCAAACCGCTCTCCAGCGTGTGCTCGAACCCAATCACGACACGTCCCTCGCAAAAACAAACGGGGTCAGGAACTAGGGATTAAGCAGCAGTTATGGCCAGCGCCCAAGAATGAGCCGGCTATTTCGCGAGTCAGAAACTCCCTGACATCCGAGAAGGGGTTATTTTCTTTTTGAACAAGTGTTCCGCTTTCTTTGCCGGGCCTTCGTGGTAGGATTGGTATCTCTCGTGCGCACGCTGGGGCATGCGCACGAGAGTGAAAGCCTCCTTGCCGCGTAGCGCGACATAGGGAGGCCCGTCCGTGTCCACGATCCGCCTTTTCTCGGGCAACCAGCCCGAACCAGCCCTCACCGTGCGCCAGGTCATCGCCGCCTACCTTGACCAGAAGGCGCTCGACCACCTCGCCGGCGCTTTCAGCCTCAAAGCCCTGGAATCGGCCCGCCATTACCTTGGCCGCTTCGCCAAGGACTTCGGCGATCTGCCCGTCAGCCAGTGCCACAAGAACGATCTGACACACTGGCTGCTCAAGCACCCGGAATGGGAATCGACCTTCACCCGCCACGATGCCGTCGGCCGCGTGGTGACGTGCTTTTACTGGGCCGAGGACGAGCTGGGCATCGTCAGCCGCTACCGCCGCCCCAAGTTCGTGGGCGCCCCCCTGCGCCCACGGCCGGCCATCGAGCCGGCCGAATACCGCGCCATGCAGCGCTATGCTCGCCGGGCCAGGAACACCCGCCGCATGCTCCGCACGCGAAACGTATTCCGTGCCGCCTTGTCCTTCCTGTGGCGGACGGGTGCCCGGCCCTGCGAGATGCGCACCGCTCAATGGACCGAACTCGACTGGCGCCGAGAGATCATCGTCACCAAGAACAAGACCGAGAAGGCGACCGGCAAGGACCGCATGATCCCCGTCGGCTCCGTCATGCACCTCTTGCGCTGGCTCTACCGCCGCAAGAAGCCCGGTCAGACGCACATCTTCACCAACACCCTGGGAAAGCCCTGGACGGCCGACCGCTTCGCCAAGGAGTTCCGCCGCTACGCCAACCTGGCCGGCGTCCGCCAGAAGGTGAGCGCCTACTGCCTGCGCCATGGCATGTGCGTCCGGCTGCTGGAGAAGGGCGAGGGGGAGAGGCAGATAGCCGACGTGCTCGGCCACGAATCGACCCGCTACGTGAGCTGGTACGGCAGAACGACCCGGACCATGGCCGACTACCTCAACGACGTGATTCGCCGGAAGAAGCGGCCCTGATTCGCCGACACCTGGCGGGTGTGTTTCGGCCTGTGAGAGGAAGTTGCGCCCCAAGGTCGTGCGCGCGGCCCATCTAGGGTCACGCCCCGACGCGCGGCACATTGGTCGGTCTGTGACCGGCCAGTCAAGCGGGTTACCCGCCCAATCGCGGAGGTTTTCGTACTCGACGCGGCGTGCCATTTGGGACTGCCTTGGTGGACCTTGGATCTGGCTTGGTCAAAGCATAGGCGGCTTACTTGCAAAATGCAAGATCAAAATTTCCGCAAATTTTGCAATTGCAAAAAGACAGGAAGTGGGATAGCTTTATGAGCATGCACAAGGATTCGTCAGGTATGCCAACCTCGGAACTTCAGGAGTTCATGAACCTGAAGGGTTGGAACCGAACCAAGCTGGCAGCGGCTCTCGACATAACCGCCAATACGGTAGATCGTTGGTTCATGGCCGGAAAAGTCGCTGGCGGTCCCCCATCCATCCTTCTCCGCGAGTGGCTGGAGCGCGAACGCGCCCGGGCCGCCCACGAGGGGAACGGTCGCAAGCAACTCACTGGCTCCGCTAGCTAAACCCTGCGCGGAGCCACATCATGGAACCATTCCGCAGTTTCTGCGTCGGACTTGACCAGTCTGGTCAAGCGTCCTATCCTCCAACAGAGGAGGACGACATGCAGACCAAACCGCGCGCCTTGTTCACCCCGGAACTCATCAAGGAGATCCGCGCCACGCTGGGGCTCACGCTGGAGCAGGCCGCGGCCCGCGCCGGGGTAACCCTGTTCACCTGGCACCGCTGGGAGTCGGGCAAGCGCCATCCGCGCTGGCAGCATCAGCAGACGCTCGAAGAGATGTACGAATCAGCGAAGCGGAAGCGGCCGAAGAAGCCGCAGACGGAGGGTGAGTGAGTTATGGGCGTCATGCCATGCTACCGGGCCGGCTGCCCGAACATCCTTTGCGACCACTTTTTGAACGGCCACTACATCTGCCTTGAGTGCCAGATGGATTTTGACAAACTCCTGGAGGACTGGCCAAAGCAGATGACGCGTGCCGGGATCAAGAGGCGAATCGAGGAGTTTTTCGCCAAGTCGAAGGACGACTACGAAGTAGTTGACGTGGACGAGGCGATCAAGAAATTGGAAGAACCATAAGCGATCCGCGACTAGCCCCCATCCTTGCCCGCCCCTTGGCGGGCCTTCCTTGCCCTTCTGGCCTTCTCGCAGAGCCTGTCCACCAGCCTGGCCGACCACGGTTGCGACCAGCGTTTTTCCGGCTCGACCCGGTGCTCCAGCATGTGCAGCGCCAGCGCGTGAGCGCTCCAGCCCTGGCCGCGCTGGGTTAGGAAATATTCCCCCCAGCGCACGTCGTCGGCCTGGGCCTGGCTCTGTCGCCAGTCCTTGCGCCTGGCGGCGCGGATTAGCTTGGGCCAGGGCCAGAAGGTCTTGTGATGGCGTCCCCGATACCAGACCCAGATACCGTCGGGGGTGGGGCAGTAGACGAGGGGGTTGCCGGCCTGGTCGGTGAGGTGGGGGAGGGTAATGCGGCCTGGCTTGGGGGGGCGCTTATCGTGGCGGGGCATCGCTTAAAGTGTCGCTTAAAGTGTCGTGATCCCGAATTTCTGTACTGCGACTTGCATTACAATTTTGGACCAGCTTTCGATTTGTATTGCGCTTAGCATTACATTTTCTCACCCTCGATCGATCTCCAGTCCGACCCGGGCCGCGAAGTAGAGCCGCGCCAGCCCGTCGTCATCCGCAGCCAGGCCGAGTTTCCTCTTGATCCCGGAGCGGAACGAGTTGACGGTTCTGGCCGAGATCCCGAGACGCCTGGCGATCTCCCGGGGAGTATACCCCATTGCGATGTGGGCGAGGATGTCCCCCTCGCGCGGCGAAAGGCCCTGGACCCGCGCGATCGTGTCGTGCAGGTCCAGGGCGAATAGTTCGGTGGCTCGCTGGATGGTCAGCACTGTTGACCGTCCTCCTCGCAAAACATCTGGACGTGCATGATGCAGCGGAGCGGAGCGTCCAGCAGGACCATCACGCCCTCCCGCCGGCAGTGTGCCACCGTTTCGCGTGGACAGCCACGAATGCCAACCACGCTTGGCCAGCCGGCAAGTTGCACAGCATCGACAGCATCGCGCAGCTCCGCGTCGGTCCATGTTGCCGACGTGAAGCACAGCAGCATCGGGCGATCGTTCGGTTCGATGATGGCGCATTCGCCATCACGGTTTTTCAGCGCCAACCACTCGGCGGGCTCATCGGGGAGCGACGGCGTCGGCAGAGCGTCCGTCAAATACTTGTCCAGGTTGACCAGTTTGTGCCTCATGTCTGGCCTCGCGACAGTGCTGGAGCCCCGCTTGGGCGATTTTGTTTAGCCTAGGTACCGTTTTCAATGCGACCCGCAGCAATTGCGGGAGGCACCTTCGGTCTTGGGCCGGTCCGATTTACTCGGCCTGCTCCCGCGCTTCGATGATCTGGTTTTAGCGCTGACCATCGCTCAACTGCACTTCGCCGATTACGCGGCAGTCGCCGCACGACGCCACTCGCAAGTCGCCCAGAGCCACGCAGTATTCCTGGCCCTCGTCGCCCTGCGTGAAGCACACCAAGCCGGCCTCTTCCTCGTTCTCGCCCCACCACGAGCCGTCCACGAACTCGGCTCCCTCGATCACGTTCGAGGGCTCCCAGCCGATTGGAACGCACCAGCGGGCTTGCGGAATCGAACTGCGGCGCCCAAGGCGGATTTTCAACTGAGCCATTGTCCTACCCTCCGTTAAAAAGTGTCCGTGTTCTTTGCTTCAATGGGTCCATCGACGAATGACCGCAACTCGCGAGCGTACTCTTGCGCGTCCTCGCGTGAGCCGAAAGTCTGCTCGCGATTGAGGCCACAATCGCGGCCATCACCTGCGGTGCGGCAACTCGCTCATCGGCGCCAACTCTGCCTCGAATATGCACTCGGATGCCCTCCTTGGGTCGTAGTGGTCCGAGCCCGTCTGGGCCCACACCTTTCCATTCTCGTCAATGAGCACGAACTCCTCCCATGGGCGCCTATCTGCCACGACGCGACTATCGCCGGGCGTTAGCGGCTCTAGCCGCCCGTCGACGGCGCGCCTGTGCGTCGCAAGCAAACCGGCGCGGGATGCCAGGTCGTGAAAGAAGTTGCTCCCGCCATAGGTGGGCGTGGCGGCCGGTGTCCAGCCTGCGGGGATGTCCCCGCTGACCTCGACGCGGTAGGTGGCCCAGCCGGGGTTGATGCTACTCATGTCTGTCGGCCGGTGGGAATCCACCTTGACGGCCTTTAGGACTAGTTTCATTGTTTCCTCCTAGCCAGCGGAGTCGGTCATTTTCGCCGCAGTGACCGATAGTTTGGGGAGCTTACCCCCGGAGCCCCGCTTGGGCTCACTTCAATGTGACCCGCAGCAATTGCGGGAGGGCGCCTTCGATCCTGGGTACCGGCATCACCGTGCATTCGATGCGTCGGCGTTTGCCGGCTATTGTCACCTTGCCGCGATAGATTGTGGCTCCGCTCTTGGTGTCCTTGCCGATAACTGGCTTCGCCGTCAGGCTCAGGTCGCCGAGAGCCTTTTGGGCCGCGACGAAATCGGGGTTACTGTCTTCCAACTCGCCGCGCAGGCCCGCCAGGTCCATGTACTGGCGGACCGCAGCGATGGTGATGTACCAGCGCCATGTCATGGAGTACCTCGGTCCAATGACATCTTGACGGGGTATCGCGACGGAACGTCCGCCGCTTGCTGCTCGGCCAACCCGGCATGCAGCGCGAATGTATGAGTCGCCGACGATGCGCCGGCAAGGCGGGCCGAATGATATCTGGCCACACTTGCGCGGTCGCGATAATACTGCGCGGTCGCGACCCTGACCGGAAGAGGCACCGGGCCAACAGGACAATCATCTCCCAGCCATTCAATCAACTCCTCCGCTTCGTCCTCATCCATGTCGAGCAGCAGCGCCAGCACGGGGACTCGCTCGATGTCATACATGGCAGCCCAATCCTTGCGGTCCCATTCGCGCTGCTCGTCGTCGCTCAGGGACGGGGGGTTGTTCCGCCACGCCGCCACGCAACAACGTTTCCAACGGCGAGCGTCGGCGGCAGACAGATAGTAGGCGTGAGAGCCAATGACAACGCCGTTGCCGCCGTCGCCATAACTGGCGTCAACGCATTCGCATTCGGTGTCCGTTAGTCTGTACAGGTAGTGCTTCATGTTCTTTCCCTTTGCTTCAATGGGTCCACCCCTGTTCGCTGGGGCCGCGTTCCCGCCTGAAACCCCGGCGGGTCGGGTTCGGGCTACTCCTTGGCCCGCAACTCGCGAGCGTACTCTTGCGCGTCCTCGCGTGAGCCGAAAGTCTGCTCGCGATTGAGGCCACAATCGCGGCCTTGGCCCTCGGTCCACTCGTACCAGGACACGGTGTAGCCGTTGCCGCTGATCGTCACCGTCACGTCTTCGTAATTCTTCATCGTCCTACCCTCCGTTAAAAAGATGGCCGTCGCCTCAATGCTGTCCGTTCTCGGGGCCGCTTTGCCGCTCGGGTCGCTGTTTAGCAGCATCCACAATTCGGCCTCGTCGAGTCTGACGGCGACCCATTCGCCGTCGGACCAAACAAACCATCGCCATGACCAGTCGTTAGCGTTATTGAGCCTCGCAATCCGCTTGTACTCGTCGTACACGGAACGGACGTAGCCTGTAATCTGCGGCTCGTTGCCTGGACTGCTAATGCGCAGACTGGTCTGGCCGTTGCGATCTGTCCACCGCTCTGGCGAGTTAGTCCACGCCAACCCGACACGGCTGCGGCGAGTGATGGTTAGTGTCGTTGCGGTCATGATTCGTTCTCCTGAGTTAAGCGTGTGTGAATAGCACCAGCCCCGGCCCGTAACCTGGCAGGGTGGACGGGCGCGGGCGCTGGTGCGTGGATCGTTCGTTGTGCGGTGGATTCCCTGCCAGGAATATCCCAAGTTTAGCACGGTTTTAGCGCGGTGTTAAGCGTGCTGCTGTCTCGCGCGCTGTCTCGCGCGGCGGCTTCCAGGCCGGCATCGAAGCACGCTTGCATGACGGCCCCCAGCATTTCGCGGCCGATGTCGTCAAGCTGGCCGAGAAGCACGGGGACATAGGACAGCGCCACATCGGCCCGTACCGAGTAGGGCGCGGCTGCGGATTGTTGGCTAATCTTCGGCATCGCGGCTACCTCCTCGCGTCGAAGTCGTCCAGGTCCAGGACCTGGGCGGGTGATGGTTCATGCTGCTTTCCCTCCGCTTTGGCGAGAGCGGCATTGATTGCATCCAAGCAAGATCCGTTGCCGTCGTATTCACTGGCCATAGCATGAGCCATCTTGCATGCCGCCAGTAGTGCCGGCGCGGCTGCGATCAGCCGGGCATTGGCTTCTGCTTCGGCAATCGAGATGTCTGGCAGCATCCGGCGCAACCTCGCTACAATCCAGTTCTCAGAATCAACAATCACCATGTCCCTTCGTTCGTTCACGCAAACGAATTTCCATGGCCCCGGCGTGTGCGGCATCTTCATTCCCTCCCATTCGCGGTTAGTGGTAAACGGCCTCCGCCGTCGCCCTGGTGGGGATGCCAGGGCGTCAGCGGCGGCCGGTTACGCCATAGCCAGCTTGTAGGCTACCTGCTTCATCTGGTCGCCGGTTCCAGCGATCGCGCTCTCGAATCGCCGCGTACGGCGCTCGTCCAGGTCCTTCGCCTGGCGGCCAAGCGTGTTATGATCTGCGTGGTCGGTGATCGCGTTAAACGCCTTCCAGGCCGTGCCATCTTCGGCGATCTGCTCGCGGTGATAGCGGTCGATGATGTCAGCCAGGGCGGCGCGGTGGGCTGCTTCCTTGCGGGCCAGCGCCTTTTCGGCTTCCTCCTTGGCTCGCAGGTCGTGCGCGGCCGCCAGTTCGCGTACCAGCTCGCGAGACTCCTCGATGCGCATGATCTCGTCCAGGACATTGCGGGCGTAGGGGCGGATCTCCAGGCGCTTGCTTGCCATATGGGCGGCCGCAAGGGCAAACGCCTCGTGCGCCTTGGCCGTGTTGGCAAGCGCCCTTTCGGCATTGGCAAGCTTCTGTCGCACTGATCCGGTATGCCTGATGCTGATGCCCTTCACGCGATCGCTGATCGACGCGGTAAAAGTGTTGTTGCAGACAACGCGCACCGATGTCGGATAGCAGTAGAGCGCGCCGGACCCATCGTGCGCCATGGTCACCAGTGCGTATGCCTCGTTCCGGTCCTGCTTGCCGAAAACGAAGCATTGCTTGGGGAGCTGGGCCAACATCCAGACTTTGCGGCCGCCGTCCAGGGCCCCCGCGGTTTCATACTTCGCCCCGAAGCTTGAAAGCGCCCCGTCCAGGAGGCCGAAACCGTCCTTATTCTGGATCGGCGCATATCGGCTGCCAACCGCGCCAAGAAAAGCGCCCGTGTCCTGCCTGACGATTCCCCAAGCGTCATCCGCAATGCGAGTCTCCCCGTTGTACGTGTAGGTGAGCTGCTGCTTCACAACCTGCCAGTCCAGGGAAGCCAGGCGGATTGCATCCGCGCTCGAAACCGCTTCGCGCACGAGTACGCCGAGCCCGTGCCATGGCAGCGTGCCGGCGGCCATGATCGCCACTCGGCCAGTGCTGTTGTCCAGCGCGTGGCAGGAGTTGTAGTAATCGTGGTTCTCGCTCACGATCTCCGGCCCGGCGCCGTTGCCAATTTCGGTAGCTTCGAGCATGGCCCGCAATTCGGCGCGGCGCTTTTCGGCGTGATCCCCCTTCGTCGATCGCAGCATTTCCAGCTCTTTTCCGAGTTGAGAAAACAGGCTAGCCCATTGCTGGCCCATACCATCGCCCCGCAACAGCGCGCGGGGCGTTAGTGCGGGTCAGAACCCCAGCAACTCACGACCGTAGGCGAATGCCTTTTCCCAGGCAGGAAAGCGGCAGTCGATGTAGATCGCGCTCGGCCCAACCGTGGACAGCATGACCTTGCAGATGCCGAACCCGTAAACCGCTTCAATCTTGTCTGCCAGGTCACAAAGCCCGTTGCTGTCCCGATGGGAAACCAGATGCTTTGTCCCTTGCCACCAATGCCGATTCTCGCTTGCCATTGCCCAGCCCCTTTCACGGTTAAATCAACCCCTCATCCTGCGCCGCCTCGATACTCAACATCGCCTTTTCAATCGCCAGCTCGGCATCCTGGAGATGCGCCACTGCTTCCGGGATCAACTCCCCTTCGTCGTTCTCCGGGTCCTGACGCTCTTCCAAGTCGGCATAGGCGTCAGATACCAGCGTCATCAGCTCGGCAAGGGTTAGTTCCATGGGCTGCCCCTTGACGGTTACCGCAACGGTCACGTCCGTTCTCTGCTTCATGACAGCCCCTTCACGATTCCAACAGCCAGGAATACCAGCCCGGTAATGTCAGCGGACCACGCCGGGAATCCCAGCGTCACCAGCCCGGCGCCGATCACGATGCCGATTCCCAGCATGTGGAATACCCTGGCTAGGGCAGTCAGTTCCGGCACATGATCCCGATTCCGTTTCATCGCTTGCCCCTCCCGGTAAAACCGCTCTGGTCAAATTGACCAGTCAAGGGAAGAATAAACCACTTGACCGAAATGGTCAAATAGATTTTTTCCGAATTGGTCAAAAAACCGGAAAGACCTGAAAAGGCCAGAAGATCGGCAAAGGAAAAAAACCGGAAGGGACGAAACCGAGAAAGGAAAAAAGACCGGCCCAGCTCGAAAACCGCCCGATTCCCAGGGAATCAGCCCAAAATGTGACCCTAAGCGGCCCAGAGTACCGTACAGGGAACACAGAACCAAGGAATACGGCACCAGCACCACCAGCCCAGCACCAGAACCAGCAGCACCAACAGAGCAGTACGGGGGCAGGAACCAGAGCACGCTCGGGGCATGATCCAGGCATGACCTGGCATATGCAACCAGCAGCACCAGTCCCGTCCCCGGGCCAGCCACCAGCCCAGCCACCAGCCCAGCCACCAGTCCAGCCCCTCATACACCAACACCTAACCCCGGCATCAGCACATGACCAGCCCCACTACCAGCCCTGCACCAGCAGCAGCACAGTACGTAAGCTGCTGCAGCAGCAGCACTACAGCAGAGCGGGGCAGGAGCAGGAGCAGGAGCGGGGCAGGAGCGGGGGCCGGCGCAGGAGCAGGAGCAGGCCGGTGGTATACCCGGAGTGCCCCCAGATGGGGGGGCTGGCGGGTCTTCATATGCTGGCGGTGGGGTTTTTCGGACATTATCGTGTTTTGGAACTGGAGCAGATCCTGTTGCTGCCCCAGAGTTTACGAGGCTTGCCGAGATGAGATTGCTTGGTGACGCCAGTGAGCCAGGACCATGTTTGGCCGGTTTTGATTCCAGAGACGGTGTTGACGCTGATTCGGTATCTGGCTGCAAGCGTTTGAAGTTTCGCCCCGGCCGGTTCCTTCTTTGAACGTGACATAGTCGTAACCGTACTGGTTCTTGCAGGATTTGATCCTTCTGTCGCCTTTCCAGACGCTGCCATCAGAGCCGATGCGAAACCCTGGCTGGCCCATGATCTCTCGGTATTCAACGGTTTCGTTCATGATTTTCTCAGGCAGGAACAGGACTGGTACCCCATGCGGCGGTGGCGGGGGCAGGCGGTGCCGAGTTGTTTGCGAGTTGAGTTGATGAGGCGGTGGTCGGATTGGTCTTGGCTGCCGTGGCGGCTCAGGGTGTCTTCGGCGGCGTTTAAGATGGCTTTGCTGGCCCAGATAAGGAGATGTTCGCCGCTCATGGCGGCTACTTTCTCCAGGAGGGCGTGTTCCTTGGGGGTGAGGGAGATCGTGATGGTGTAGGCGAATTCGGGCTTTTTGGTGCGTGGCATGGCGATCACTTCACTTTCTTTGGGTCGAGGGCCTTGAGTTGCTCCAGGCAGCGCTGGCAGATGTGGTTGAGGTCGGTCCAGCCAACGACGGTGAGCTTGCCGTCGGTGATGAGCAGGTGGACCAGGTTTTGCTCGCTGGCGCAGAGGTTGCAGACCGGGAGCGGCTTGTTGACGATGGTCATGGTTTCCTCGAAACGAGCATGGGCAGGATGCCCTTGTGGATGTGAATGCCGCAGAGGACGCCTTCTTCGTTGTAGCTGGCCGTTACGGCCCCTGGGATGATCTCCGTGGCTGTCTTGGGCTTTCCGGTGGCGGTGTAGATGTAGCAGCGATCCGGCGCGTAGTAGACGCGGACCTGGGAGGCTTCGGACATGGCGGCGCGGATCACGTCGGCGACCCTGGCGCGGGCCTCATCGGCCAGGCCGAGTGTCGCCGCCCACTGTTCGGGGGTCATTTCCGCCTCCCTTCGGCTCTGGAACCACACGAGCGATCATGGCTTGATCCTCCTCTTTGCTTCTTCCACCCTCTTGCGCATCCTGGCAGCGTCCTCGACGACGTGGGAATTGCTCCGCAGCCACGAATACAGGTGGCCGAACGCAAAATGGTCGCGGCGGCAGAGCGTGATGAGGTTGGCCGCGTCACATTCCAGGTCCGGCCGCTCGGCAAACGGAACAACATGGTGAACCTCGATATCGTTCGCCGTGCCGCACACCTCGCAGCGCGGGTGCTTGGCCAGGTGGGCCGCCCTCGCTTTGGTCCAGCACGCCGTTCGCGCTGTATGGCCGACTGGCGGAACTGCCTCTTCGGCGGTTGGCATGTTCATGCCGACCAGGGCGCCGATCAGCAGAGTGACCAGATAAGCCAGCGGATTGCTTCTTCGATGTGGCACTTTACGACCGCCCCGCCCATTTGCAGGCGCATGCCAGACCGAAGAGGATCGAGGCGGCGAGGTTGCCCCAGAACAGGTAATGGTCGGGGGTGGTAAAGAGTACCGTGGCCGAGCAGCACAGGGCCGCGAAAGATCGGATCATGTGGTGGGCTCCTTGACTCGGGACGCTTCACGCTTCTTCGCCTCGGCAAGCATAGCTTCCGCAGCATCGAAGCACACGCTGGCAAACAGGGTCCACTCCATTTCGGCGTGGTCCACGATGCCCATCGCCGCCACCGCCCAGCGCCGCACCCACTCGTTGTCATGCGCTCGCTCCATCATGGCAGCTTGTTTGGCTTTGTCCTTTACCGCTGCCGCCGCCTCCAGGAAGTCAACGACCTCTTGCCGCGTGCCCTTGGCAATCTCGAAGATTCCTAATTTTGCGGCTGGCTCAGTCGCAGGCTCGCCGACGCAGACCGGCTCGTCGGCTCGTCTGGGGCAGTCGGGATGGTGCTCGTTCACCGACTCGCCCTCCTTGCGGTTCCACAGGCGGCATTCGCACAATTCGGGGCTCATCATCTTTTCCTCACTGGTGTGGTATTAGTCCAAAACGGACAAAAACAGTCTACGCCGCTTGGCCAAAGGGTGCAAGAAATTTTGTCAAAAACGGTCTAAGTCCTTGACTGAGCGAGCGGCTCGGCTGTAAATTGTGAGCAAGAAGCCGCAAGGTGGCGGCGCATCCACACCTCGAAAAAGCGGACCAAGAGATGCAAGCAAGCGTCGTTGGCAACCCAAAAACCCCCACAAGATAACGCCCGCTCGGATTTGGCAAGGAACCGACAACCAGCATTTGGCGACATGGGCGACTGATCCCCGCCTGTGACACCAGCAAAACAGGTAGCCGTCGAGGGCTCGACACCTCGGCGGCTATTTTCGTTTTTGCTCGTCCTTGCTGGTTGTCGGTTTCTTTTTTACGAGGCACTTCATGGCAGACGAAGCCCCCCTGTTCCAAGCGGACACGTCGGAAGCCGCTCCCGCCAGCACCACTCCCGAACCTTCCGCGCCCGAAACACAGCCGGTCGCGGAAGCGTCTCCAGAACAACCGGCAGCGCAGCCAGCGCAGCCGTCAAGCCAGCCCGATACCGCAGCACAACAAGCCGCCCAGCCCGCCCAGCAGCCGTGGTGGTCCAGTCTGGGGGCCGACGAGTCCGCCGCGCAAGCCGCCGTCAACGGCATGCGGCAGCAGCTCGAACAGATGCGGCAACTCGCGCCTTACGCGAACTTCGTGGCGCAGTATCCGCAGGAAGTCCAGGAGTTCATTCGGGCCCGACACCAGAAGCAGCAACCGGCCGCCGCGCCCGCCACGGAAAAATCGTGGTACGACGGGCTGTACGAGGCCCCGGAATACGATCCGGCCTGGCTGACGATGGTGCAGAAGAACCCGACCACGGGCCTGATCGAGTCTTTGCCGGGCTACCCGGCCGAAATCGGCCTCAAAGTGCAGGCCGCCTTGCACCACCAGCAGCAAGTGCAGCGGCGTTTCCTGGAAAATCCGCCCGAGTTCATCAAGCCCTTCGCGGAGCGGATCGCCGAGCAGGTGGCCGAAAAGGTCGTGCAGCGGCACCTGGGAGGCCGCGACGAACAGCAACTTCAGCGCGACTTCATCAACCAGAACAACGGCTGGCTCTACGAGCGCGACGACAAGGGCCAGCAGCGCATGACGCACGTCTGGGATCCCAACACCGGGCGGCAGGTGCAGACGCCGGTCCTGTCCGTGTGGGGCAAGCGCTACCGCGACCTGCTCAACGAGCGGCACGCCTACCAGATGCAGCGCTTCGGCCAGGCCGACTACCAGGATCAACTGGCGTGGGCGCTGGCGCACGTCAAGAACGAATACTACGAGTGGGCGCAGCAGCACGGCCAGCCACAGGCCGCAGCGCAGCCCGCTCCGGCACAGCCTGCCGCCGACCCGCGCAGTCCGCGCGAGAAGGCCAATGAGCAGTGGCTGGCCGGCCAGCCCAAGGCCGGTTCTCGGCCGTCCAACGGAAACACCGCACCCGCCGATACCCCCGTGACCAACAACACGTTCGCATCCCACCTGCTGCGTGAGCTGGAAACAGCCGGCGCGGCATAGGGCCAGTTTGGGGGTTTAGGACATGGACCAAGCAACGCTTCGCGCGATCAACACCACGATCGCCAAGTATTTCAAGACCGTCGAAGAGGCGGTTTTGCGCAAGCGCGTTGTCCTCGCCATGCTCATGAGCAAGGGCAATATCCACATGGGGGCCTCGGGCCTCAAGATGAACTGGAAGATCCGCTTCAGGCGCACCAGTTCGCAGCCGCTCCTGGGCGGCCAGACCCTGACCTTCGTGCCGCGCGACCAGTGGCGCACGGCCGAACTGGGCTGGCGCGGTTTCGCCTCCACCAACTCCATCGAGGAGTTCGAGCTGGAGATGAACAAGGGCAAGGAAGCCATCGTCAACGTCTGGTCCAACGCGGCCAAGCTGCTCGCCTCGGACATCGAGCAGAACTTCGCCGACCAGCTCTACACCGACGGCGAGGCTTCCGGCCGCGAGTCGGACCTGCACGGCTTCGAGTCGATCTTCGGCACCAACGGCGTTTCGACCAAGCGCCCCATCGGCATCAACGACGATAGCTACGCCGGTGTCGCCACCGACCTGGCCTCCGAGGGTGGTTCGTGGTCCACGACCGGCACCAATACGTCGTACACCGACTGGCCCGACGGCCGCGGCGACTACCACTACGACTTCTTCACCCCGCTCGTGGTCAACTACTCCTCCACGATCTCGACCAGCGCCGGCGCCGGCAACATCGGCTGGTCGGCCTCGACCAAGACCTGGCTCAACACCTGCATCGAGGCGCTGCGATTCGGCATCCTGGGCTGCTCCAAGAACGACGGCCCCGACGCCAAGATGGACCTCATCATCCTCGAACAGGCCATGATGCGGGACCTCAAGAACAAGCTCCAGGCCGAGGAGCAGATCACGGTCACGAAGAACACCGGCCCGGGCAGCCCCTACGCCCTGGGCTTCACCGACACGATCAACGTGGACGGCGTGGACTGCATGTGGGAGTACGGCGTGCCGGCCAACGTCGGCTACGGCCTGCCTTTGGGCCTCATCGAGCTGCACTCGCTCAAGCCCAAGCTGTTCAACCCCGGCGGCCCGGACTTCCGCCCCGAGGATCAGTCCTGGCGGATCTGGACCAAGTTCATGGGCAATCTCAAGTTCGGCAACGAGAAGGGCGGCGTGCGGAACTTCCTCAAGTTCGCCGCTCTCGGCTAAGTCGTCATCCGCGTTCGCTTAACCATCAACCGCTCACGATTTCGAGGATATTGCCATGAACAGTCCCTTGATGGAACGCGGCCAGACGGCATACGGCCCGACCGCGTCCATTGACACCAACGCTCTCAAGTTCGTGCACTGGGAGGGCAAGGAGTTCACCTTCGAGGACATCGACTACAACGATGTCTCGGTGGGGACCAAGCCGCTCCGCTCCAAGGCCATGGTCAAGTGCCGCATCGTGCGGAATATGTCGAGCGCCACCCTGCTTCCCAAGCGGCTGGCGCGGCTCAAGAAGTCGGGCCTCGACATCCTATCCCGCGTGGACGGCTATGCCTGCACCACGGCGGACGGCCCGTGCTACCCCATCGACGAGTTCCTGCCCGCGGCCGGTGTGCGGCACGGCGATCTCTTTTACGTCGTCGTCGAAGGCCCGGCCATGGTGCTCACCGACATTGCCTCGGGGGCCAACAACCTGATCTCGGTCGGCGACTGGCTCGTGTCCCTGACCGGCGCCACCACCGGCGCCACCACGTCGGGCCGCGTCAAGCCGCAGGACCTCACCGGCGCCACCGCCCTGCTCGGCAACGAGATCCAGCACCGCATCGGTCGGGCGCTGTCGGCCCAGACCACGGCCAACACGGCCAACAGCCTGCTCATGAACGTGACGAAGTTCTGACCCGCACTGTCGTGCGCCGGCCCGGTCTGGCACCTGCCAGGCCGGGCTTTCCCACACCCGAGGACTCGTCATGTCGGCCACCTGTCACCCCCGCCACATCCAGATCGACTACCGCCCTGGCACCCAGGACGAAGAAGCCTTCCGCGAAGTCATGTCCGAAAACTGCTACCGCCTCCCTTCGCGGCTCCGCGCCGACGACGTGGTGGTGGACGTAGGCGCGCACATCGGCAACTTTTCCCTGGCCTGCATCCTGCGCGGTGCTGGCCGCGTCCTGGCCTTCGAGCCGGACCGGGACAACTTCCGCTATCTGACCAGCAACCTCGAGCGCTGGATCGGCGCCACCGCCCGCAACGCCGCCGTCTGGCGCAGCGACAAGATCGAACAGGTCCATTTCACCGGCTACCCGGCGCAGAACGCCTTCCTGGACGCCGCCCCCTACGCCAACGCCTGCGGCTCGTGCATGCCGCAGGTGAACGTGAGCGGGGTCAATGAGCGCCGCCCCGTGGAATCCGTGCCCCTGGACCAGATCCTGGAAGGCATCGCGGCGGACGGCAAGCGCGTGCGGCTACTCAAACTTGACTGCGAAGGAGCCGAGTTCCCCATCCTCTACACCTCCAAGCGGCTCGATCTCGTTGACGAGATTTGCGGCGAACTGCACGATTTCGGCCTGCGCGGCCTGCCGCCGATGGTGGAGGGATTCACCGACTACGACATGGACGAGATGGCCTACTACCTGGAGGGCCAGGGCTTCGACGTGGACGTGGAGCCCAATAGCCAGAGCCGGCAAATGTTCCTGTTCTGGGCCAGGCGCTAGCCGCCACACCCTTACCCCCGAGGACACGATGACCCCCGCGAAACTGAACATTCTCCTGGCCGGCTTCCCCTATGGCGGCAACGGCGCGACCAGTTCCGAGGTGCCGTGCCTGCGCCACTGGTTCGCCAAGGTGGTGGTCGCAGCCAAGAAGGACGAGCGCGTTGGCGACATCTGGGCCATGGATTTCTCGGACACGCCCATCACGATGACCCGCAACGCGGCCGTGCTCAAGGCAAGACAACTGGGGGCCGACGTGCTGGTCATGTTCGATTCGGACCAGAAGCCCGACATGCTCCTGGGCCAGGACCCGACCGCCAAGCCCTTCTTCGAGTCCAGTTTCGACTTCCTCTACGAGCGCAAGCAGCAAGGAAAGGCGACCTCGATCTGCGCCCCTTACTGCGGCGCGCCGCCCGAGCGGGTGCCGTTCTGCTTCACCTGGACCACCGACGACCCGGACCATCCCGACGGTCACGCACGGATGCGGCTCCTGACCCGCGAGGAAGCGGCCCTGCGCATGGGCATTCACGAGGTTCCGGCTCAGCCGACCGGCCTCATCATGTTCGACATGGACCTGTTCGAGATCACCGACCCCAAGCACGAGTTCGAGCGCATGCTTCAGGCCGGTTATCCGCGGCAGATCGCTCAGGCGGTCACCAAGCCGTGGTTCTACTACGAGTGGCCGGACATTTATGCGGCCCGCAAGGACTCGACCGAGGACGTGACGGCCACGCGCGACATGGGGCTCGCGTGCATCAACGCCCGCGGCTACAACCCGCTCTTTTGCAACTACGACGCCTGGGCCGGGCACTGGAAGCCGGAATGCGTTGGCAAGCCCAGGCCGATCAGTGGCGATGCCGTGAACGAGAAGTACCGCACTGCGGCCCTCAAAGGCAAGCAGTCCGGCGAAAGGCTGGTGCATGTCCGTGCCAACGGACAGCTTGTGAGCGCCTAGCTCCGCCGCGCCCCGGCCAAGACCGTTTGACTGAGGGCTCCCGATGTTCGCACAGGCTCCGCCAGACTGGCTCAACAACTGGGAGCGCTTCGGCTATGGCGGCATCAGCTTCCTCATGGCGGCCACGATGTTCTGGTTCTACGGCCGCCACTGGTTTCTGCGGCAGATCAAGCTGGCGGACATCTGCATCCGGGACAAGCGGATGTCGCGCAAGAGGCTCAGATGGGCGCACAGGCGGCTTCAAGAGGCCCTGCAAGGACTGGAAGAGGCACAGGCGGAACTGGTGGCCACCAAGGCCAAGGTGATCGAACTCGAACTGAGGCTCAGCCATGCAGACCGTCCTGGTGATCGAGGACAGTAGCGAACTGGCCAAATTGTGGCAGCAGACCCTACCCGGCTTCGGCTTGCATGTGAGGCTGGCCGGCTCGCTCAGGGAGGCATTCGTGGCGCTAGCAGCAGAGGTCCCCGACTGCATCGTCCTTGATCTGTGCCTGCCAAACGGTGCCGGGGTCAACTGCGTTAAGGCAGTGCGGGCCGTCGCGGCCGACACCCCGTTGATCGTGGTCACTGGCTCGATCGAGCCGGGGCTGCGGGAAAGATGCCTGGCGGCAGGCGCGGATGTGTACTTGGAAAAGCCGACCGGGGTCAAGGACATGGTGCGGGAGATCAAGGTGGCGATCGCGACGCGCAGCACGCTGGCCGAGTGCGGCCGGCATATCGAGTCGGCCCGGCGCGGGCTGGCCTGCACGCGAGGGATGTGATGAGCGAAGAACGCCTGCATGCTCTGGAAGGCGCGTTGACGGAACTGCGTACCCGGCTGTCCGCCGTCGAAACGCATGCCGTCGAGATGGACCACCGGATCGACGTGCTGGAGGAACCCAACCCAATCGTCGTCAAGGCCAGGGGCTGGCTCGGCTGGCTGTGGGAAAACAGGCCCGAGTGGCGAACACTCCTGCCTTACCTCATCATCGCCGCCCTGCTCCTGCGCGGCGGTCAGGGCTGCGACATCCGCTGCGACCGGCTGCCGATCCCCGACTGGGTCAATCCGATTCCTGTCCCCAAGGGGGACCTGCGCGTCGTGGTCATCTACGAGTCGGCCGATGAGCACAAACTACCGGCCGGTCAGCGCAACATCATCATGGGCCAGAAATTCCGCGACTGGGTGACGGCCCACTGCGGCAAGTCCGATGGCAGGACGGCCGACTTCCGCGCCTACGACAAGGACACCGACACCGCCAACGATTATCCGTGGGCGCAAGAGGCCATGAAGCGGCCGCGTGCCGAACTGCCGTGGATCGTGGTCATCAAGGGAACCTCGATCGTTCACGAGGGCAAATTGCCCGCCGACCCGGACCAGGCGATTTCGCTCTTGTCGAAGTACGGAGCCTGAGATGCCCGACATCATCACCATCACCGACGACAACTATCGTGGCTTCATCGACTCGGCCGATGACATGCCGGGCGACCACAAGGGGCTCACCCCTCGCGACTTCGCCACCTTCCCGGTCGGCCACTACGCCAACGCTGGCCCGATCGATTTCCCCCTCTTCTCCGATGAGCAGATCGAGAAGGAGATCAGGAACCAGGAGGAGAACGGTTCCTCGCTCGAACATCTGCGAATGACTTACGACGGCGGCAAGCCGATCGACGCCCTGGACCAGAACGGGCAGGGCTATTGCTGGGCCTACTCGACGACTTCCTGCGTGACCCTGGCGCGGGCCAAGCAGGGCATGCCCTACGAGCCGCTGTCGGGGCACATGATCGGCTGCATCATCAAGAACTATCGCAACCAGGGCGGTTGGAACGCGCAATCGATGCAGTTCGCGCAGGAGCATGGCGTGGCCTCGCAAAAGTTCTGGCCCGCCAAGTCGATGTCGCGCTCCAACGACACGCCCGAGATGCGCGAGGACGCCCGCAAGCGCCGCATTACCGAATGGTGGGACCTGTCGGACGATCCCGAGACGGTCAAGCGGCAGTTGGCGACCCTGCTCCTGCTCAACTGCCCGGTGGCGGTGGACTTCAACTGGTGGTTGCACTCGGTCTGTGCCATCCGGCTCATGTCGTGGCGGCCGTTCAAGATCAGGATTCTCAATTCGTGGTCCAATAGCTGGTCGAAATTGGGCATGGGCGACCTCGAAGGGGGCCGGGCCATTCCCAACGGCGCGATCGCGCCGCGCGTCATCACCGCCAAGGCGGCCTGAAAGGAAGGTGTTCCATGAAGAAGTTCATCGACAACCGGCACGTCTACATCGGTCTGGGCATCTTCGCGGCTGTGCTGGTGCTGGCCATCTCGCTCGGCGCCTTCCAGTCGAAAGCCAACCCCATCCTGCCGCCGCCTCCCGTGCCGGATCAGGTGCCTGTCATCGACGACGACAAGCGACCGGACGGCTTTCTGGAACCCAAACCGGAACCCGTCAAGAAACAGGCGAGCAGCCCTTATTGTGATCCGTCCTGCTCCTGCGGATGCCAGGGGGGCGGGTCGTGCGTCTGCTACATGACCATGCGAGCCAGAGCGATCAAGGAGGGGGCTGGTCTGGTGGTCTGGATCGGCTGCCGGCGCGGCACAGGCTACGACGATCATTTGCACTGCGAAGTGAAGTCGCTGCCTGGCTTCGAGGGGTTCAAGGGGCATGTCATCAGCTACGTCAGGAACGGCGAGTTGTGGTTCGCCAGGGCGGTGCCGCACGCGGCCATGCAGGCCCCGAGGCAACCAGTGTTCTTCCAGCCGGGCGGTGGAGTCGTGCGCATGCGCGGACGCTCGTGCTGATAGGTCCGATGTCGGCTCCGGTGCGGGGCCAGAGGAGACATGCCATGGAAAACGAAGTGCAAAAGGCCATGATGGCGGCGGCGGCGGTCGGCCTGAACCTTACCGAGGAGCAGGTCAGGGCGATCCTGGACCTCATCTACAGCGGCGGCGATTCGGTCGTGCTGGCCACGGCCAACCCGTTCGACAACCTGGCCTGGGCCATCGCCAAGCCGATTCTCAAGCAGTTCGAGGCCAAACTGATCGCGATTCTGACCAAGAAGTGATCCATGGATCGCTGGATCATTCGAGCCCTGGTGCTCCTGGCTGCCCCGATCTGGGTGCCTTACATCGCCTGGCTCGTGGCCAGGGATGTTCTGGCCGAGATGAAAAAGAGGTGACCCATGTCCCGCTCTCTCGTGCTCCTGAAACTCGTCCTGCTCCTGGCCCCGGTCGTGCCCGCCGAGCGCAAGGAGGGCCAGCAGCCGGTGCCGGATCTGGTGGCGACCACTCAATTCGGTTCGATGACCCAGAGCGGCAAGGTGCTGACGATCCAGGGCACCTACTGGTCGGCGACGGGCGAAATCCGCGAGGACGGCACGATCTACCTCTTGTGGATCACCAGGGGCGGCCGCATCGCTCCGGGCGTGTACCGGCAAGACGGAGACACGCTTGTGGGAAATTGGGGCTGGGTCGATGACGTGGAGATCGCCTTGGACGGCGAACTGATCGGGCAAACGTGTCGCGAGACGCTGTACCTGACGCGGCCCAAGTGAGCCTTACCCCGGCGTCACCGTGTTCGGCTGGGCGACGGGCCGGTGCGCCGGGGCGGATCTTGTGATGGAAGGGGATGGGTGGGGGCCTGTCCCCGGTGTGGACCGGACCTGGGGAGGGCGACCGAACCAGGTCCGGGTTTATCGCCGGCAGGCCGGGACAGTCGGAAGCGTACACCGCATACCGGCCGCCGGCGGCCATCGAGGCGAAGTAGATGCCGAAGAAGAAGTCCGCGAGCAAACGAACCGAAGAAGCCATGCTCGTGGAGACGATGCGCGGAGCCCTCCAGACCCGCAACACCGGCATGCTCCGCGAGATCATGGAAGAGACGATGAACCTGGCCGGCGGAACCAGGTGCTTCGCGAAGCTCTTGTGGGATGCGTACACGTCCTCTGACGCCGGGCCGCTCTTGCGGTCACGCATCCTGGACGTGTGGATGAGAGCCCTGATGGTGACCCAGCCCAAGGGCGACCCCGACAACGATCTTGGCGCACTCAGCGCCGAGGACATCGACAGGGAGATGAAGGAGTTGATCGGTGCCGTTCGATCCGAGCAAAATGCCGCCGACGCCGCCCAAGAGGACCACCACCTCGAAGGCGACGACGACAGCGCCGAAGAAGAATAGCGTGCCCGAAGCGCCGCCGCCTGGGATGCCCGAGCACAAGCTGGCCCGCTTCCGCAAGCTGCTCGTCGCTCGCGCCAAGCTGCGCATGGAAGGGCTCAAGCTGTTCGAGCCCATGCCGGTGCAGACCGCCTTCCTCTCCTCCTCCTGCCGCGAACGCATCGTCTATGGGTCCAACCGCAGTGGCAAGACAACGGTGGCCATGGTGGACCTGGCCCGCATCCTGACCGGCCAGGACCCGCTCGGCCGCCTGCCGCGCGAGAACCTGATCTGGTATGTGGTTGGCAAGGACGGCCGCGAGCTGGCCAACGTCGTTCACAAGAAACTGTTCATGCCCGCCTGCTTCCAGATCATCCGCGACGAACGGACCCGGCAGTGGCGAGCCTTCCGGCCTTATCAGGAGGCGGACGCCCAGAGAGAGCAGGAAGCACGCTGGGCTCCGCCCCTGATCCCGGAGCGGTTCGTCCGCGAGGTGTCGTGGGAGAACAAGAAGGAAGGGCTGCCCAAGCTGGTGAAGCTCATCAACGGCTCGGAGATCCACTTCTTCTCGGGCAACGCCCGTCCGCCACACGGCTCGTCGATTCACGGGGCGAACTTCGACGAGGAAGTGCCCGACGGCTGGTATGCCGAGATCGCGGCCCGCCTGGTGGACTACCGCGGCTACTTCACCTGGTCGGCCACGCCCGAGCAGGGCACGGACCAGCTCCTCATCCTGCACGAACGGGCGATGGGGGAGATGGAGCGGTTCATGCAGACCGGCGTCAAGCCGTCCATCGAAGAGTATTTCATGGCCATCCACGGCAACCGGCACCTGACCCGGGAGCAGGTGGAGGAGTTCGAGTCGAAGCTGACCGACGAGCAGAAGCGGGTCAAGGTCTACGGCGAGTTCCTGCAGCTTGGCGCGTCGGTGTTCCCCGAGTTCCTGCCATCGCTGCATGTCGTGGACCAGTTCCCGATCCCGCTCGACTGGACGCGCTACCTTTACATCGACCCCGGTTATCAGGTGTGTGCGGTCCTGTTCATGGCCGTGCCCGACCCTCGCGACGAGAAGCACGCCGGTTACAGGTACGTCTACGACGAACTGTACCTCTACAACTGCAACGCGGACCTGTTCGGCCGCAAGATGCGCGAGAAGTGCGAGGGGCAGGACTTCGAGGCGTTCCTGATCGACGAGCACGAGGCGCGCAAGCACTCGGCCGGCGACGGCAAGACTCTGGCCTCGCAGTATTCGGAGGCCCTGAGCCGCTACAAGATTCGTTCGCGCACGACCGGCTACGGTTTCTCGCCCGGCTCGGACGATCCCAAGGCCGACGTGGCGGCCATTCGCGACTGGCTGCGTAACCGGCCCGACAAGGGGCCGATCCTGCGCGTCTTTCCCAAGGACGCCATCCCCAACTTCCACTACGAGATCACGCACTGGCGGTTCAAGAAGGACGCCAAGGGGCTGGTTACGGATGAACCCGAATCGCGCGGGCGCGTTCACCTCATGGCGGGGCTGCGCGGGCTGGTGCAGTGCGATCCGCAATGGGTCAGGCCCAAGCACATGCCGGCACCGGACGAGATCCAGCGCATCATCGCCGAGGACCGCAGGCGCGAGAAGGCCCTGTATGGCGACGGCCCCGCGGTGTTTTGCGGCCCGCGCGGCGCGCGGGTGGGGGTGGGGGCATGAAGCAGCGCGAACGCGGCTCGCTGGACGCTCAGCTTCGGGATCTTGGCTTCAAGATCCATTCCCGGCCGTCCAAGGGGGAGCCGATCTGGGAGCGGCTAGGGATCAGGTACACACAGAAGGCGGCGCTGGAAGTTCTGGCCCGCTACAAGGAAACCCACAAGGAGAACCAGCAGTGAGCGCAACAGCAACCGCGCCGGCCAAAGGGCCGGTCCAGTACGACATGCCCGAGGTGGAGCCGGGCAGCCTGGTGTGGTGGTACCGGGAAGGACATCCGCACGGGGAGCCGACGGCGGCTCTCGTGACGCGTGTCTATGCCCGCAGCGTGGACCTCAACTTCTTCGTCGCGGGACGGGCCACGATGGACGGCCGCTCCGGGGTGCGCTGCTGCGACGACCCGGACATGAAGGACTCGGAGCGGCGCTACAACGGCGGCTGGACGCTGACCGGCCAGGACCGCAAGCTGCGCGAGCGGCTGGCGGCCCTGGAGGCACAGGTGAAGGACCTCAAGAAGAAGTAGGCCGATGGACAACCCTTTCCTGGCGGTGAAGTCCGGCTGGATCAAAAAGATCGTGGCGTCCCTGAAAGCCAAGCAGGAGTTTCAGGAGAACGCCAACGAGGGGATGGCGTTTTTCAATGGCCCCTACGACTTCCTCTATAAGCCGGAAACATTCGCCGAGAAGAAGTCCCTGGCCTGGCACGGCGACGGTTCGTTCCCAACCCCCGGCTTCGGCATCGTCATCAACAAGATTTCCGAGGGGGTGCAGCTTTTCGGGCCATCGCTCTACCACCGCAACCCGGACAGGCAGGCCACGCCGCGCCTGTTCCCGATCCTGCCGCCGGAGGTGTTCGGCGACCCGCTGGACCCCGCCGTGCAGCAGATGCACCTGGCCATGAAGATGCAGGTCATGCAGGAGCAGCTTCCCGACCGCATCCGCGGCCGCCTGGTGGAGCACTACCTGGACGCCACCCCGAACATGCTGGACCTGGAAAGTTCGGCCCGCAAGGTGGTGGACGAGGCGATCATCAAGGGCATGGGCTGCTTCCGGCACAAGCTCTACCGCGTGCCGGGCGGGCGCATGCGGGTGGCGGGCTCGTTCTATCAGTCGGTCGATGACGTGACCGTGGACCCGGACATGGAATCGTTCGAGGACGGCAAGTGGCTGGCCATCCGCTGCGTCAAGCCGATCTGGGAGGTCGAGGACCAGTACAACCTGCCGCGCGGCTCGCTCAAAAACAAGGGCACCGACCAGTCGCTGACCCAGAACGAAACCAGCACCGATTTCGAGACGCAGTTGCGGCGGGTCAAGGGGGAGACGTGCGACCTCCTGACCTACTGGGAAGTCTATTCCCGGATGGGCATGGGCTCGCTCCTGTCTGGCGTCCACGAGGACGCCAAGGCCATCGACGTGTTCGGTCCCTACGTGAAGCTGGTCGTGGCCGAGACGGTCGATTACCCGCTCAATCTCCCCGAGGCGATCTGGGCCGACAAGGACGCCGTGGCCCGCGCCGTTCAGTGGGACACGCCGTTCTGGGTCGGCGACGGCTGGCCGGTGACGCCGCTCAGTTTCCACTGGATCCCGCGCAAGGTCTGGCCGCAGTCGCACTTCGCCCCGGCCATGGGGGAGTTGCACTTTCTCAACTGGGCCTACTCGTTCATCGCCACGAAGATGGCGGTGTCGATCAAGGACTGGATCGGCATCAAGGCTGGCGCGGAAGAGGCGATCCAGAAGGCCATCGAGAGCCCGGTCGGCGACTACCGCGTCGTCAAGATCCCGGCCAACCTCGGCGACAACATCAAGGACGTGATCGAGTTCCTTCAGCATCCGCCGTTCCACCCGCAGTTCTTCCAGGTGGTGCTGGCGTTCATGGAGAGCTTCGACAAGCGCACCGGCCTCACGGAACTCATGTACGGCCAGACCGCCACCCAGTCGCGTTCCTCGGCCGACTCGCAGCTCAAGGGCGAGGCCATGAAGATTCGCCCCGACGACATGGCCAAACAACTCGAACGCACCATGGCCGCCACGGGCTGGAAAGAGGCCCTGATGGCCCGCTGGCACCTGGAGCCGGAGGATCTGCTGCCGATCCTCGGCCAGGTCGGGACGCAGTATTGGCAGCAGTTCGTGGCCACGCACGACCCGGCCCAGCTCGTTCACGGCCTGGAGTATCGCGTCGAGTCGGGCAACATCCGCAAGCCGAACCAGGACAAGAAGGCGCAGGACGCGACGGCGGCGTTGTCGCAACTATTCCAACCCTTCTGGCAATATGCTACGATGACTGGCGACGTGAATCCGGTCAACGCCCTCGTCACGCTCTGGTGCGAGGGGCAGCAGCTTGATCCGGCCCCCTTCCTCCTTCCCACACCACCTCCCGTAGCTCCCACCGCTACCGGCCAACCCCCTCCCGAAAAACCGAAGGAAGCCGCATGAAGTGTGCTTCGTGCAAGAAGGTCCGCGTTCGCTTCCGCGGTAATCGCTGCGCTCGCTGCGGTGACAAGATCGTCAAGGCGGCCATCCGTCTCATCAAGCGCGAAAGGTCAGGTGCCCGATGATGCCTCCTCAAGATCCCATGGCCCAGCTCATGGCCGGACAGGGGCCGGCGATGCCCGGCGGCGTACCCGGCGCCGCCGTCTGTCCCATGTGCGGCATGCCCATGGGCGCCCCGGTCGGCATGCCCCCCGGCCCGCCGATGGCCATCCCGCCCGAACAAGACCAGAGCCCGCTCGCGGCCATGCTGATGGGCGGAGCGCCTCCGGGAGCCTACTGATGCCCAGCCACGCCGAGTACCTGGAACTGTTCGCCGAGACGGACGATCCGGCGCAGATCGAGCACTACGAACTGTGCCGCAAGAACGGCGCGTCGCACCGGCTGGCGCTGATGCTGGCCCTGGGCGTGCCGCCCATGTCCAACTCGGATCGGGAGTTTTTGCAAGGCTCGGAGAATGGCCGCCAGTTCCAGAACTGCCCGCACATCGGCAACGCTTACGCGAAGCTGGCCAAGCGGGCCGGGTTCACGGACCTGTCAGGCAAGAAGTACCTGTCGGGCCTGGCCCGCTTCCCGGGCGATCCCGAGGCGTGGGTATCCGACCGCAGCGACGTGAAGCGCGTTCTGGAGAACCGCGGATGGGGGGCGGAGGGGGCGGTCACGACCAAGGTCCGCGAACTGGACCAGCCTCCCGAGATTACCCCGGTTGCTCCGCACATCGTCGAACGCGAGACGCAGGCGGAGGTGGCCAAGACGGGGCCGGTGACGCCCAAGAAGAGGCGAGAGATCAAGGAGCAGGTCCGCGAGCGGCTAACGCCGCACTGGGCCAAGAAGGGGGTCTGACATGGCGAACAAGATCGGCAAGATCGTGGAGCAGATCGTGTCGGATGCGGTGGCGACGGGGCAGGTGGCCCTGAACGCCTCGACGCCGACCCTGATCGCGGCGGCGCGGCCGGGGCGGCAGCGCATCACGATCACCAACGATTCCTCGATCAAGGTCTACATCGGCGGCTCGACCGTCGCGACCAACAGCGGGGACATGATCGCGGCCACGTCCGGCTCGGCCAAGACATACCACACGGAGGCGGCGCTGTACGGCATCGCGGCCTCGGGCACCCCCACCGTCACGTACCTGGAAGAATACGTCTCTTGATCCGAAGGGAGATCGCGTCATGTCTCTGAACGTAGCAATCGAACCTCGTCTGGCGAAGGCCCTCAAGGACGACGGACTGGCCCGCGACCTCGTAACGGACATCAACGCCGTCCTCGACGGCAGCCTGGGCGACACGACTCCCGGCACGGTCGAAGCCTCCAAGGTCGTGGTGGTGGATTCCAACAAGGACATCTCCAGTTTCCGCAACGTCGGGCTCACCGGCGACCTGACCCTGGCCAGCGGCGGCAATCTCGTCCTCAGCGGGGCAACGGGCGAGTCGGAAATCATCCTCACCGACAACCTGGCCGATGCCCTGTCCGTCAAAATCTCGGGCGGCGCGGACTTCTTCGTGTTCTGCACCACCGACTCGGCCGAGAAGCTGACCCTCGCCCAGGACTTCCACCTCATCGGCGGCAAGGACTTGGTATTCACGGGGGCAACCGGCGAGTCGGAGATCCACCTGACGGATAACCTGGCGGACGCTCTTTCGGTCAAGATCGCTGGCGGGGCCGATTTCCTCGTCTGCGTCACCACCGATTCCGCCGAGAAGATCAACATTTCGCAGGACGTTCACTTGATCGGCGGCAAAGACCTCTTGTTCGTCGGGGCCACGGGCGAGTCCGAAATCCACCTGACCGACAACCTCGCCGATGCCCTGTCGGTGAAGATCGCGGGCGGTGCCGACTTCCTGGTGTTCGTGACCACGGACTCGGCCGAAGGGATCACGGTCGGCCAGCATCTGACCATGGCCGACGCCAAGAACATCATCCTCAACACCACGACCGGCACGAAGATCGGCACGGCCACGACCCAGAAGCTGGGCTTCTACAACGCCACGCCGGTCGCGCAGCCCGCCGCGCTGACCGCGCAGCTTACGACCATCACGCATACCGCTCCGGGTAGCGACGACTTCGCCATCCAGAACCTGACCAATTCCTCGCCCTTCGGCTTCGTGACGGCGGACGAAGGCAACACGGTCCTCAAGGTGATCGCCAACTTGCAGGCCAGACTGGCCGAAGTGGAAGCCCGTCTCGAAGCTCTCGGACTCGTGGCCGCCAACTAAGGAGCCTCGCATGGCCGTATCCGGTCCAGCTACGTTCCGCCTGGAAACGGCGCTGAACGATCCCGATTCCGCCCGCCACCTGATCGAGCAGATCAACGCGGCGGGCGGCACGGTCATCGACGAACTGGTGACCCTGACCAACGCGGTCACGGTCAACCTGTCGCAGGTCGTGCCGTCGGGATCGGTCGTTTTGTCGGTCCAGGCCAACTTGCAAACCACCGTGAGCGGGGACGGGTCGGGGGACGATTTGCTGGCCAAGGTCGGCATCGGCACCACCGTGGACCCCGACAAGTACGCCATCACCTCGGCGCTGACCAAAAACTCCAAGGCCAAGGGGCTGGCCGACTGGGCCGTCCTGGCCTCCGACGAGCAGATCGCGGTCAGGGCCTGCCAGTCGGACGGCTCCCCATGCACCGAGAAGTTCCTGGCCGGGGGCCAGGTCCGCGTCCGCGTCGTGTACCTGTCCGTTCCCGACCTGGGCAACGCCTGAGAGGGTGACCTGTGGCCGATAATGTCCAGCTCAACTCGGGAAGCGGCGGCGCTACCGTCCGCACGCTGGAGGACGGCTCCTCCATCCAGTGGCCGGCCGGGGTGTGTGCCTACGCCATCTCGGTCGGCACGCCCGACGTGCTCCAGATCGTCACCCTGGCCAACGGTCTGCCGGTCCAGCCCGGCACCTCGACCACCTGGACCGTGGTCAACAGCGGCACCTTCGCGGTCCAGGCCGCCCAATCGGGAACCTGGACCGTCCAGCCTGGTAACACCGCCAACACGACCCCATGGCTCGTCTCCATCCACGACGGCACCAACAAGGCGTCCGTCCGCGACCTGGGCTCCAGCGATGCCCTCAACGTCGCCATCTGCGATGGGTCCGGCAACCAGATCACCTCGTTCGGCGGCGGCACCCAATACACCGAAGGGGACACGGACACCACCATCACCGGCACGGCGATGATGTGGGAGGATGCGTCCGACACCCTGAGAGCCGTGTCGGCATCCAAACCGCTGCCGGTCGGAGACGCGGGCGGCTCCCTGACCGTGGACAACGCCGGCACCTTTGCCGTGCAGGCGGCCCAGAGCGGCACCTGGAACATCACGAACATCTCGGGCACGGTCAGCCTGCCCACCGGGGCGGCCACCGCCGCCAAGCAGCCCGCTCTGGGCACCGCAGGAACCGCCTCCAGCGATGTCATCACCGTGCAGGGCATCGCCTCGATGACGCCCGTGCAGGTCAGCCAGGCCACGGCCTCGAACCTGAACGCCACCGTGGTCGGGACCGGCACCTTTGCCGTGCAGGTGACGAGCCTGCCCGCCTCCACCAGCACGATCGAGGTGGTCGGCGATGCGGCCCACGATGCCGCGGCAGCCGGCAATCCCCTGCTCCTGGGCGGCTACGCTTCCGCTGCGGCTCCTTCCGACGTGTCCGCCGATGGCGATGCGGTCAGACTGTGGGCTCTGCGAAACGGCGCCTTGGCGGTCAACGTCACCGCGGCCGGAGCGCTGGTTGGCGGGGACGCGACGAACGGCCTGGACGTGGATGTGACCCGCGTGCAGGGGAGCGTCACGGTCGCTCAAGCCACTGCAGGCAACTTGAACGCCACCGTCGTGGGAACCGGCACCTTCGCGGTACAGGCCGCGCAGAGCGGGACCTGGAATGTGGCCACCGTCACCAACATCACGGGCGGCAGCACGGCCCACGACGCGGCTGCTGGCTCGGTCAACCCGCTCCTTCTGGGCGGCTATGCGTCGGCGGCAGCCCCGACCTCCGTCTCGGCGGACGGGGACGCGGTGCAGGCGTGGTTTCTCCGCAACGGGGCGCAGGCGACTGTCATCACGGCGGCCGGGGCCTTGATCGGTGGGGACGCCACCAATGGCCTGGACGTGGACGTGACGCGGGTCAAGCCCGATGGCACGAACACGATGCCCTCTCTCGACACAGCAGGCCGGGCAGGGTTCGTGAAGGTGACGGACGGCACGACCACCTCCACCGTCCTGAGCCTGTCCAATTCCAACGCCCTGGTGGCGGCGATCGTGGACGGCTCGGGCAACCAGATCACCAGCTTCGGCGGCGGAACGCAGTACACCGAAGATGCCGCGGCAGCCGCCAACCCGGTCGGCACCGTGCCGATCCTGGTCCGCGCCGACACCCCGGCCGGGGCTGTCTCGGCCGACGGCGACAACATCGCCCAGCGTGGCTCGAACTATGGCGCTGCTTACGTGACGCTGGTGGACTCGGGCGGCAACTTCGTCTCGGTCGGGGGCGGCACGCAGTACACCGAGGACGCGGCGGCGGCGGCCAACCCGATCGGCAACGCTCTGATGATGGTGCGGGCCGACTCGCTGGCCGGATTGGTGTCGGCCGACGGCGATAATGTGGCGGCGCGCGGCACCGACAAGGGCGAGTTGTACGTCAAGCACGCCGACACCATCGCGGCCACGCAGTCGGGCACCTGGAACGTCGGCGCGATCTCCACCTCGATAACTCCCGGCACCGGGGCCACGCATCTGGGCAAGGCCGAGGATGCGGCCCACTCCTCCGGGGATGTGGGGGTGATGGTGCTGACCGTGCGGCAGGACACGGCCACGGCCCTGTCGGGCACCGACGGGGACTATCAACCGCTCATCACCGACGCCAACGGCAAATTGCACGTCATCGTCGGCAACACGGTGGCGGTGGGCCAGGCCGGGGCGACCAACATCGCCAAGGCCGAGGATACCGCTTTCGCCAACGCCGACGTGGGCGCGGCCGTGATGGCGGTCAGGCAGGACACCCCCGGCAACACCTCCGGGGCGGACGGGGACTACGAGTTCCTGCAAATCTCGGGCGGCAGGTTATGGACCTCCACCACGGTCACGTCGCTCCCGGCTTCCACGAACACGATCGAAGTGGTAGGTGACGCGGCCCACGACGCCGCCGCCGCTGGCAACCCCCTCCTGATGGGAGGCTACGCCAAGGCGGCTGCTCCCACGGACGTGTCCGCCGACGGCGATGCGGTCAATGCCTGGTTCTTGAGGAACGGGGCCCAGGCGACAGTCATCACGGCCGCTGGCGCTCTCATAGGCGGCGATGCCACGAACGGCTTGGATGTGGACGTGACGCGGGTCCAGGGTAGCGTCACGGTCGCTCAGGCGACGGCCGGCAACCTGAACGCTACGGTGGTCGGCACAGGCACGTTCGCGACTCAAGTTACGGGCGATGCTCTGACGGCTCTCCAGCTCATCGACAACATCGTCTCCAACATCGACACGGCGACCGGCGGCACCAATGCCGGCGTCGTCGCTCTGGCCACTCGCGATGATGCTCTCTCGACCCTGACGCCTGCCGAGGGGGATAATGTCCAGCTTCGGGTGGACGCCAACGGGGCCTTGTGGACGGTCGTGTCTGGCACCGTCACGGTCGGTTCCCATAACGTCACGAACGCCGGCACCTTTGCCGTGCAGGTCACGTCTTTGCCAGCTTCGACCAACACCATCGAGGTTGTGGGGGATGCGGCTCACGATGCGGCAGCGGCCGGCAATCCGATCCTGATGGGTGGCTACTCGAAAGCCGCCGCCCCCGCTGACACCTCGGCCGATGGCGATGCAGTCAATGCGTGGTTCCTCCGTAACGGCGCCCAGGCGGTCAACGTGACGGCGGCGGGAGCCCTCATTGGCGGGGACGCCACCAACGGGCTCGACGTTGATGTTACGCGCGTTCAGGGCAGCGTCACGGTGGCCCAGGCCACGGCCGGGAACCTCAATGCGACCGTGGTCGGGACAGGAACCTTTGCCGTGCAGGTCGATGGCTCGGCCCTGACGGCTCTGCAACTGATCGACGACACGATCTTTGCCGACGACGCCGCGTTCACGCCGGCAAGCTCGAAGGTGTCCGCGATCGGCTGCCTGGCGGACGAGTCCTCGACCGATTCGGTGGATGAAGGCGACATCGGTATCCCGCGCATGACGCTGGACCGCAAGCAGCACGTCGTTGCCGAGACGGAGGGGGCCACGATCCGCGAGTCGGGCACGGCCTTGACCGTGAAGCGGGCGCCGTTCGGCGTGGCCTCCTCGGGGGAGAACACGCTGGTGGCCGCCGTCGCATCGAAGAAGATTCGCGTCTTGTCCCTGGCCATCATCGCGGCTGGCGCGGTCAACGTGTACTTCAACAATGCGACGGATGGAGCCGTGTTCGGGCACGCGACCAACAAGATCACGCTGGATGCGGGCGGGGCCGGGTTCGTGTTGCCGCACAACCCGCACGGATGGTTCCAGACCGGCACGAACAACGAAGCACTACGGATCAACCTGTCCGGCGCCGTGGCGGTGTCGGGCGGGTTGACTTACGTCGAGGTCTAGTAGGTGGCATCATCGAAGGTATCAGCGCTGACCGAGCTGTCGGTTCCCGACCTGGCGGACATCGCCTACATCGTGGACGATCCTGCGGGCACGCCCTTGAGCCGCAAGATTTCGCTGAACCGTCTGCTGGCCATCTACCAAACGTGCGAAGGGCGCCTGACGCTGGCGACGGGCGAGTCGATTTACAACAAGAGCACGCCATTAACCCCAAGCGCGGCGAACGCGACGACGGACATAGTGACCTTCGCCTCGGCGCATGGCTGGGCGACTGGAACCGTGGTGATCCCGCAGGGCACCGGCATTGCTGGCTTGTCGGCGCTCACGACGTATTATGTCCGCTCTCAGTCGAGTACCACGATCAGCCTTCATACGACGGCATCGCTCGCCCATATAGACGGCGCGAAGGTTGACATCACCAGCAGCACGCTCACGACGGCATCCGGGATAACCATTCGCCCACTTGGCATTGCCAGCGTCAACCTTTACTTCACGCCGCACGACGGCAACAAGATTGCCCTCTACGACGGCACACGCTGGAAGGTGTACGCCTTCACCGAGCGCACCTTGGACCTGTCTGCGGCGGTCGGCGGCGGCAACATGACCGCCGACCGCAACTACGACGTGTTCCTCTACGACAACTCGGGCACCCTCACGCTCGAACTGTCTGCTGCATGGAACGCGGATGGCGTGACCAGGACGGACGCCCTGACGACGCAGGACGGGGTGATCGTCAAGTCGGGGGCCGCGACACGGAGGTGGCTCGGCATCATCCGGGCCACGTCGGCCACGACAACCGAGGACAGCGAGTTTCAGCGCTTCGTGCTCAACGGCTACAACCAGTATCCCAGGCAGTCTTTTCGCTGCCCAGGTTATATCAACAACGGCGCAAACTTTAGCTACAGTCATGCGGCGTCCGGTGGCGCGGCCAGTGGCTGGACCAGAGCCAACAACGGCAACGGCAGCCGCATCGCCTATCTTTCGGACGGTCGCAACCCCTACCGCGTCGGCTTTCACGCCAACGCCAGCAACACGTTTCGCACGGGAATTGCCGAGGACTGGACATCGAACACCTCACCGCCGCCGAACATCGTCGCCAGCGCTGCGGCGACGACGAACCAATCGGCGGACGGCAGCCATTCGAGCCGTCAGAGCGAAGGCTATCACTACCTGGATCTGATGGTCTGGGCTTCGGCAACGGCAACGACGTATGTGGCGGACAACGCGCGAGGGACCACCGCCCTGATGGACACCCCGGTCACTTACATCGAAGCGATGATCATGACATAGGAGCGGCCGTGCCTTCGAGGTTGATGCTTTCTGGGGTTGGCTCTCGCGCGGCGGCTGCCGCGACGGGCGCTCTTTTGCAAGAGCCGTCCGGGGATGCGCTGCTGCTCGAAACGGGCGGCACGGACGAAATCAGGTTGGAGTCTGGATCAAGTAGCGATCTGACCGACCTCACCGAACTGTCGGTTCCCGACCTGGCCGACATGATCTACGTTGTGGACGATCCGGCTGGCACGCCTCTGTCGCGCAAGATGTCCTTGAACAGGCTTCTCGGTCTGCGGCAGTCGGTCTGC